>Ga0233434_1004652_pt1 | contig 10435 bp, 16 predicted proteins | sample SI_122_August201_4_FD_182738 | JGI IMG/M metagenome (GOLD analysis project Ga0233434, IMG submission 182738) | Seawater microbial communities from Saanich Inlet, British Columbia, Canada - SI_122_August2016_120_MG | ecosystem: Environmental > Aquatic > Marine > Inlet | place: Canada: British...
AATTTCCAGGAATTGATCAAATGATCAAATCCACATGATCATTGTGTTTTTAGCTAATTATATCATAAAAATAACATGAATCAAACCGTTAGGTTAACGGTTGATGGTAAATCTACAATCTTAATTTATTAAAAATTAACTCATACTCTGATTCTTTTTCAAGATTTTGACCAAAATTAGTATCTTCATCATATTTTTGATGTTGTTTATCCAATAATTTTTCCAAGATTTCAATTTCAGATGCAATCATTTTACCAGAATCTTCTTTTGCAAATTGTTTTCTCTGATCTTCATTTTTACCTCTAGTAAGAAATTCTTTTTTATAAAATTTATTTTGTAATTTTTTTAGATTTTCATTTTTTGTCAATTCTGCCAAATCAAAATGTCCTTGTTCATGCTTTAACAGATCATTAGTTGCATGAGCGTTTCTAACCGAGGATAGTAAAGGGTGAAATTCTACAAACAATTCAATATTTTCAATTAAAAATACAATTTGACCATCAAGAGTATCAGAATTTACAGTCCAAGTAAAACGATATTTTATTGTACTGTGAGAGTCTTCAAAAATTGCAGAGTGATGTTCTGCTTTAAAATCAGACCATTTAAGGAAATGATCAGCACTCCATTCAATGAAATCAGTTTCAACCATAATAATTCATTTTTCTAGTAATTTGTCCTAATTAATTTCTCTTCCCATCACGGCCACTAAATTTTCCAAAAGATTGTGACACATCAAATCCAAGCCAAGAGTAATTTTTGTTAGTAAGAGACTCATGAAATTTTTGATGTTCAATGAGTGTCAGATCACTCCAATTTCCATCATAAAGAAATGAGCATTTCTCAAACTGAGAGTTTTTACAAATGCCCTTACACAATATGATCAAGACGATAACATTACAGATGTATGTTGAAAAATGTTGTGAATATGGACATTTTTGAACCATTATTGAGATGTTGTACAATATGAGAATAAAATCAGGCATAGGTTTCAAATAATGGATCGCTTTTTCAACCCATTTTGATTAAATTTCAAGACATGTTTTATTTTAAGAATTTTTGAATAGTAAATTTTAGAAATATTGGAAGCAAGATGATTGCGGATTTGATGTTTGTATGTAACTCCCAAAGAGTCGATGAAAAATAACATCAATTCTGCTTGCTCTCCAAATTCTAATTATAATTAAATCAAAAAATCATATCAAAAATTCATGATCATAAATTAATGAAATATCAGATGGATGATTTTATATGGACTATTCAAAGAAAGTGTATCATGAGTGAAGGTAGCACGGAAAAACCAAAAAACAAAATCGTTTTTGTTACCATAAAAATGCCTGACGATAAAGAATATGAAATTCCGTTACCTGCCAAAATTTTCAGTTCTGGGAGAGAAGGATTCTATGCTCAAATTCCAGCATTAGTGTATGAGGATGAAGTGTATGGAGGTCAAATTCAGATTTGGAAAAAAACACCAAAAAATTAAATTGCGTGGATATAATGAATACTAAATTTTATGTTACAATGGGAATATCAGTTGCAGCATTAGTTGTAGGATTGATATTATTATTTGTAGATTTTTAGAAATTTATTGATCAACCTAACGGATGAGAATCAACAGAATAATCAATTTCTTCTTGTTTGGTAAATAATTCAAGATTAAGTTTCAATAACTGATTAACATCTAGAAACGCAGGGCATTTTTTATCTACTGAAAAGAGTTCTTCACAATTTGGACATTGGATAATAGAATGAGTTCCCCAATCACATTCAACATCATTAATCATCTCAAAAATGACATCATTATTACAAATACACTTTAAAGGAATTTGAAATTTTTTAGATATGCTAATAATCATATTTTTTAAAAATTAAATATGTTTTATTAATGTCACAGTATAGCCAGAGTAGTATGACAGAATGTCCAACATGTAAACTTGCAATGGAGTCACACTCAACATCAGAATTAATGGAATGTTGTATGAAGCAGGTGGGAGATGAATTTGTTGAAGAAGAAGAGGGATCTTGTCCCAATTGTAAACATGAAATAAAAAAACATACAGATAAGGGATTGGCAGAATGTACGATAGAATTTCTAAAATCAGGCATCAGGAATCAATAAACAAAGATTAAACGACAGAAAAATTACAAATATTTTATGAATCAATCCACCAGGGAATTAATTTCAAAATATTCACCAATGTGGACAAACAAACAGGTTTGGGAATTTGATCAAGTAAATGAAGAATTAAGTTTTGACATGGTTTATGTCCAACCAGGAAATTACGATGATAAACTATGGAAATCAAGGGATGCACACCCAGATTCATACATTCGTGACGTAGTAGTTAGAACATTTGATAATTTATTGGATAATGAGGAATTGTGGATTGCAAATAAGGGACAAACGGAATTAGATGAGAAATATAGAGCATATCTCATGGCAGTGATGACAGATATTATGATAGAAGAAGAAGTATGTCTTAATTTTCGAATAGAAGGGAATTGTTTAGTAGTTGGCATAGACAGAAATGCAGATGTAATTGATTGTAAAGAATTCTTTGAGGAATTTTATCATTTAGCTACAGGGTTCAATTACGACATCAATACAGGCATACCCGAAGATGAAACAGAAGCTGAAATGTACCTAACACGATTACAAGAGGAATTTGATGAGAAAATGAAAGTGCAGTTAGGAGATATCTATCTGCCTGGAAATAACGACCCAGACACATTAAATGCCAAATAATTACGCAAATAGATTAGTTTAACATAATATACTAGAAAGTATTAAAAAAAATATTGTCAGAAAGAAATTCATTTAGAGGATTCAAGAAAAGAGAACCCACACTATCTACTGAACAAAAAATTGAAAGTTTCATTTTAAGGAATTCAAAGAATGGGTATTTTACCAAGGTGTCTACCATCCCATACAAATTTGAAATTTCAGAAAGCAGAGCATGGGATATTGTTGGAGAGTTTTTGTCAAACGGATCATTAGAATCAATCCATGATGAGAACACAGGAGATATGAAACTTTGTGAATCTGGAAAGACATACAGTATAATGGATTTGGAGAAAAAACGAAATAGAGAAAAATATAGTAAAAATAAAAACAATAAAAATCAAAAAAATACTAAGCAAAAGAAAGAGAACATTAAGAAATAAATTTAAAAATTACAAACTCTTAATTTGTACCAGACATAATTCAAATAAAATGGATGATGAAAATTTACCATCACAGTGTCATCCATTAATTAAAACAAAAAAGAAAAAACAGGATACAAAAGATGAAACAATGTAAATTATGTGGTACTCCTCTTGGAAAAGAACCTACAACTGAAGAATTGGGTAATCATTGGAAAAAACACCATAATTGGCATAGAGAAGAAAATAAAGATAAAACTCCAGAAGAGGCATTATTGAAAAATAGAGATTAAAAAATAATTTGTATTGTAATTAATTATAAACTAAGAATAGTAATTCGAAACCATTAATTTGATAATTTTTTAGTACATAGTATGTCTTTTGAAATTAATTGGTATAGAAATTTCTACGGCATTACATGGGGAAATGAAAAAAATAAACTAGTCATATCAACAGTGTTTGAAGATAAAGTAGACGCTACAATGATTTCCAAAGAAATTGAAAATTGGAGTGATAAATTTACGAGATTAACGATTATTGAGAAAGATGAAGATGAATTTGCAATTTGTTTCTATCAAGATCCTCAAATATCAAAAAGTGGCAAACATGTAGGATTATTCAGGACAGGTATGAGACAAAGTAGTGGTTACGAGCAAGCAAAACCATGGATTGAAGAAAAATCAATTCTTTTACAAATTTCTTATGCTGCAGATGTTAGAGACATAAACACGTATGAACAAATATCCAAACTAATTCCAATGAGAAAATGTAGAATAATTCCTGAAAAAAAATTAAAAAACCAGGAATTCTATTATGAAAGAACTGCAAATGTTGAAAAATAAAAAAGATAGTGAGATTCAAATAAAAAAATGAATTACTCACCATTCATGGTCGGGTACATAACATAACTCAAATTCAATATAAAGAATCACTATCAAATCATCCATAGAATTCATACGGACAAATCGTTCATCTTTGTTAAATAGAAATCATACTATTCAAAAATATGAAAGATAGCAATAATCAAGAATCATGGGAAGAAATAATTGGAGTTTCCTGGCTCATCTCTGAAGAATAATAGGGAATCAAAGTATAAAATCTATTAAAGAATAACAACCTAGGAGAAAAATTGTCATTTATGGAGCACACCAAAGAATGCAAATACAGAAACGATAACGACATGCCACACACTAATTGTTATTGCAAATGCCATAAAATAATCATGGCAGAGTCAGGGAATTTAAAATCAAGAACTTTTTGATTTTTCAGGATCAAAATTATCTATAATTTCAGAAATATTTGAAAGGATTGTTTCTTTAATTTTCTCCACAGGCATCCCAGAGGTATTCATGAATTTCATCTGATCAAGTAACGCAAAATGTACTCGACCACTAAGATAATCCACAATTCCAAAATTTTTTTTAGGAAATTCTGTAATAAACAAATCATGTTCAAAAACATCATTAGATTTATCAGTCATCAAGAGAATTTTTAAAAAAACCAATTATAAGATTTCCAAATATTCATTAACGCCTCACAAAAGTAGTCGTTATGACAGAATTTACTCATAAACCATACGACAAAATTTACGTTCGAGACATGATAAAACTAAATCTTGATGATCTTATCGGAATGATGTCATCATTAGAGTCAGCTCATGCATATTGGGTAGATGGAGTACTATTCGCAAGTTTTGCCATGACAGAATCAGAAGAATTAGCAAAAAAAGAGATGCAAAATGAGATGTATTTAGATAAAATAATTTTTGCAAAATATGAAAAATACACAAAAACTGTCAAATCATCAACTAATCTAGAAATAGGTGTACTAAACATGCAAAAAAGTAGTTTATACAAAGATTTGATAGTATGGCTAAAATCACAATCAATCTGGAATGAATAAGGATTCAATCAGATAGTATTTTTAGAATAAATTAAAAATTTATTGTGCAGACAATAATGTATGATCCATGCTTATCATAAGACATGTTGAATGGATTTGTTCATCAGTATGATATCCACAAGAACTACAAATGAATTGTTTATCTTTTGAACACACATTACATTTTTTATAAACAGTGAGACCATGCCCACAATGTCTACATAGATCACATTGCATATTGTCAGTGCGACAAATTATCAATTTAAACGATTTGTAAATTAGATCAGACTAAGTAGGTAATCCTAATAAAAATAATTAATATTGTCATTTGTTACGCACAGAAATTAATTTTTCTTAATACGTCTCACCTTATTTTATTTTGTAAAAAATAATTTAGAAAAAAAGAATTTCCCAAAAATGGGATTTTTGAAAATTAACTAAAAATAAATTTTGTTCTGCATTTAAAATATAGTAGATCTAAATTTGCTAAAAAATGCATCAACTGTTAGCTATTGCTTTGGATGAATTGAAAAGAGAAAGTTATGTGAAAGAAAAAAGAATGAAAAGTATGAAAAATGGGAAAGAGATGGAAAAATTCAAAATTGAATTAATGAATGCTTTGAAAACTACAGATAAACCATATTATGGATTATCACTTGAAAATTTAGTTCTCAATAACTAGATGTTTACGCACTTTTTTACACACATCATGTTAAGAAAACTTTGAATTCCCACTACAAAACAAAATCGATTTAAATTAAGCATAACAAAAACTGTCTAAAATTGTGATTTAAGATAAAATCAAGATTTGGTCTACTGCTTAGGATAGTCCAAACCTCTAGCCACAAGATTAGTCAGATTGAAGACTATTTCAACATCCTATGGATGCTGTTGGACAAAATTAATCCTATATGAGTTATTCATTAAAATAGCAAACTTACAACGTCATTATTTACTAGGGTAGACAAACCAAACCATATGAAAGAAGAAAAAAGAATGAAAGCAGTTATCAAATGTAAATTTTGTGGCAAGTCAGATCGTGTGGAATATCTGGGAGACCTTGATTGGTTTTGCAATAAAAGGTGTCATTACAATTATAGACATAAAGAAGAAAATACGTGAATTTGATGTCCATTATGCCTAAGATTAAAAAATAATAATGAATTATTCACATATCTCATTGAAATAATAGAATAAAATCAAATGTTTCTTTCAAATAGATTCCAAATAATCACCGAAATGAACATACACTAGTGAAATACACCAAAATTTGTTATGATTTCTTTTGAACATAGAATTCTTAGTGAATATAGAATAAAAATAGCAAAAATTGAAACACTTGCCAAGGTGATCATCACTCATAGAGAGCCTAAAGGAGAAGAAGCCAAAGGAGCATCAGAATTCCTAGACGTTTTAATTAATGAAACAGACAGATTCTATGAAATAAACAGTGAGATTCTCTCAAATAATGGGAAAAGACCCCATGCTCGTTCACGATTACCAGAAAACAAACAATGGAATGAGAACGTAGAGCAATACTATGAAAAAAATCCACGTAGAAGACCTAGAAAATAAAATAGATTTTAGAAATAATTAGATATGTGATTTTGTCTGAAAATAATATGGAAAAGAATTCAGTTACACTAAAAGAACTAGAAAAAAATCTCAGTAAACAACGAAAAGAAAAATCAGAAGAGAAAATCAAAAAAATATTAAATAAAAAACAAATTGATTATGACACGGTAACTGTAATTTTAGAGGTATTTAAAAAATCTAAATTTGAATGGAAATCAGAACATTTTGATGTTTTTGATGAAAAACCAGAAAAATTTAGGGGTAGAGAATTACCAAAAAACTACAGAGAGTGTGTAATGTTAGGAGTAAGATTAGGAACTATGAGAAGTAAAATCATATACAATCTCAGAGAAAGGCAATTAACAGAAAAACAACGTCAAGATATTGATGAACTGATTTGGGATTTTATTTGGTATCAATGGAAAGAATCACGTACAATTCATGATTTTACAATAGAAAAAGAAGCAGAAAATAAACAGCAGACATTTTAAAATTATTTATAATCAATATTGGTTTCTAGATGAGAATTTAATCTAAATTATTTAGATAATATTTTTCAATTCTTTCTTGCATAGGTTCAATGTAATCATTACAAGGTTTAACAAATTCTTGACGAGTGTTTTTTTCACTACTAACTAGAATTACAACTTGATTAATTTTTTGACCAGTTGCCTCTTGAAACATTTGGGCATAACATGTAGTTTGTAGATAATATTCATACATGTAATCATCAATCTGAGGTTTTCTTTTTGTTTTATAATCAATAATAGACAATTCTCCATTATAATATGCAATCAGATCACTAGTTCCCGCAACTTTTAGTTTATCTGAATACATTCTTTGTTCAATACATGTAACATCAGAAATATTTTCCAAATAGGGTCTTAAATTATTAAAATGTGCAATAGGTAACAAATCAAATTCTTCCAAAGCAAGAGAATCACTGAGATAGTCTTCAATTATTTTGTGAGACTGAGTACCAATATGTTGAGCTTGAGTGGTAATGTATTGATGAGCAGGCTCATTATCTCGCCAATTTTTTAATCCATTTTTTTTATCATCAGTTGCAGTTGCAGATAGTATTGTGCTAATTGAAGGGTATACATCATCAAATTTTGTCTTGTACCAATGACCGTCATCTCGATCAAGCAGTGTAGGTTCTCGTGTCTTTAACATTTGAGTGTAATTTACCACAATTAAAATTCAAAGATCAGGTAATTTAATGATTGTAAAAAGATATTATTTTATCATTTTTTGGAATTTTTCAAATTCAGATTTAGTTTTTACAAATTGATCAGTCATTATTTTTTGTATTGAAAAGATATTTTCTAATTTTTCATTTATGATAAAAATAGATTCTTCGAAAATTACGGTGTCAACAAGTTCATCAGTAGGATACACAGTATACTCTAAAAAATCATCATCAGTCTGAATCTTTAATTTGAACCCCATGAATAGACCCAATTCATCATCTTTGTTTAAAAAACCAACTAGGCTTGCTCGAAGTGAAGTGTCAGTCTTAATTGCATCATATCGTAAAATATTTTCAGGATTCTCATCAACTATACATGCAACAGGTGTTCCCTGCACATGTAATATTACAGATTTATGAGTCGCCATAAATTCTTCAGAATCAGGCATTTTATCTAAAGGCATTAGATCATCTCCTAAATCAAACCATTAATCAAGGCAATTCCAACAACTATAGCAATCACACCAACAGATATTTCAATAAATTTAGACATTAATGTAATCTAATACAAGATAATCGTAATAAAGTTACGATACGGAATCATTTTACAGTAATGATGACAGAATAGAATTTTCATATATTCATTAATAGTAAATTTATCAAAAATACATTCATGAAATTTTGTTCTAACTGCGATACTAAACTCACACAGAATTCTGCAGATGTAGGAGGTCCATGGATTTGTCCCAAATGTAATCCTGAAAAAATTATTCCAAAAAAACCGACGTATGGAGTGAATTATTCAGGACGTACTAAACAATGCTCCAAAGGATGTGGTTCAGAAATTTACTGGGATGAAGAATTTAAATCAGATAGCGGTAAATTTATTCCACTTGATGCAAGAACAGATGAACCACATAATTGCAATGGCCCAGTAGATTCAGGAACATATTATCCTGATGAAATAAGAAAGATTAGAAAAACATCAACAGTAAATCCAACTATAACAAACACCATTAAAGAAAAAAGTGAAATCACGTTACCAGAAAATATTTTATTTGATATTGATAAGATCTCAAAATTAGAAATAGACAATGATAAAATAATTAATGAGATAGTGCAAGGCCATAAAGATAAATCATTGGCAATAATCCATTATGAAAAATTGATGGCATTAGAACCAGAAAAAAATCCAATTGATAATCTTGATGATGTATTATCTAAAAATATTATTTCGGGATTAAAAAAATATGGGTTCTCAGGAGTATTACCATTTCAAGAAGAGTCAATTCGTTTAATTCTAAAAGGAGACAATACCATTATTTCTGCACCTACAGGATCAGGTAAAACAGAAGCGTTTGTAATTCCAATTTTACAAAAAATAACTAAAAATCCAACAAATGGGGTATTTACCTTACTGATTTACCCACTAAACGCCCTAATTGATGATCAAATATCAAAAATATCAAATTTAATTCAAAAATGTGAATTAGAAGATACTGTTTCAGCGTATTCAATTCACGGAGGTCAAAGTACAGAATACAAAGATAAAATTATTTCAGAGTCATATAAAAAATCAATAATTCTTGCAACCAATTTTGATTTTATTAATTATCATTTAATTTTACAAGATAAGAAATGGAATCAATTATTTAAAAATGCAAAAATCATAGTAATGGATGAGGCTCACTCTTACACAAGTTTTCATGGCTCCAATGTGTATCATGTGTTAAAAAGAATGAGAAATTATATGAGTGAAATTCAAGTGATTGGATCATCAGCAACTTTGGATAATTCTAAAGAATTTTTTTCAAACATGTTTGATTTACCTGAAAATTCTTTTTCATTTGTTAAAAGTAAGTTTAGGAGACGACAAAATATGCATAGATTCTTCATAATGCCCAGAAAATTTGGACAAAGAACAACAATGGAGATGTTGTCATCCATATGCTATAAAAATAATTCAAAACAACTTGTGTTTAGTAACACTCACAATGATGCCGAATTTTTAGCATCAAATGTTGAGGAATCAAATGATGGAATTAGGATACAAATACATCGTGGCGGTCTTGATCAAAAAGATAGAAAGTTATATGAATCACAAATGAAGGCAGGAGAACTGGATGTATTATCATGTACTCCCACATTAGAACTTGGGATAGACATTGGTAATGTGGATGTAGTTATTTCTGCATTTAAAAATGAGTACGATTCATTTGTACAAAGAATTGGTCGTGCAGGAAGAAAAGGACAAAAATCTTATGCGATTTGTATATTTGATCCAGAGGATGCAACATGCCATTATTTTGCTCGAAACATCCCATCATATTTGGATCAAAATCACATAATCCAAATCAACAAAGATAATCCAATAATTTCAGAAAAACATACAGCATCAATAGGTATGGAAAAACATGCTGCAATTGAGCCTGATAAATCAAAATTCTTTGATTTTGCAAATAGTGTAAATTTGAGGGGGACATCTGGAGAAATTGGAATTTATTTTAATTCTAAAAAAATTGGAACCCGCGATATTCCTGCAGGATATTATCAATTACATCAAAAGGCAATCTATCATTTTAACAAACAAAATTATGAGGTAGAATCAATTTCAAAAACTCAAAATGGTGCCAATGCATATTT
>Ga0233434_1004657_pt1 | contig 10426 bp, 9 predicted proteins | sample SI_122_August201_4_FD_182738 | JGI IMG/M metagenome (GOLD analysis project Ga0233434, IMG submission 182738) | Seawater microbial communities from Saanich Inlet, British Columbia, Canada - SI_122_August2016_120_MG | ecosystem: Environmental > Aquatic > Marine > Inlet | place: Canada: British...
TTTACTTTCCCTTTTTAGTTGCGGTGAGGAGGAAGAAGAATCTATCAGCTCCACCTCAGGGTCTTTGTCAGATATATATTGCTTAGGATTAAGCGAGATTAATCTAAGCTCAGACCCTGTGCAGTTGACTCTCAACGGTGTTGATGTCGAAATGGAAAAGTCTGTCACAGGTAATAATTTTTCTCTATCTGGAAATATTACCGTTGGGGGAGGCACTACCACATTAGAAGTTTCTTCAAATTTTAGCTCCTCTGAATCTTATGGGGCAGTTGCATTATCTGTGGGGACCCCAATAAATATAACAATTAATGGCCATGCCATTAACCAAGCTTGTGAGACAAAGTCAGTTGATTCGGAAGGTGATGGTGCAGACCAAATAGTTACAACAAATCCAATTGATGAGGGTGATATTCATGATATTTCAAAGTTTAGATCCTCTGCCGGACATAGTTCTGTGGATAGCTTTGAAGCTTGTCGCTCTATGAAACATTACTTTGAACCAACATCTAAAACTAATAATACCAACGCAATTTATGCACCTTTCGATGGAGTGGTTACTTCGATGAACACCGAGGAGGGCGGAGAATTTGAAGATGATGGTATAACAAATCAATTAATTGCTTTTAAGCCAAGTCTATCTAGTTCTTATCAAGTATCTTTTTATCATGTAGATGTATTGGAATCACTTAATCTCACTCCTGGCGATGAAATTGAGGAAGGCACCCTTCTTGGTTACGCTAGACTTGTAAGAGTAAATTCTGATGATACTGACCCAGATAGTGTTCCAGATGAAAGCAACGATTTTGATATTAAAGTTGAAGTTCTTACTAGTGATGGCATTCGTGCCATTAGTGTTTTTCAGTTAATGATTAGCTCGGTTTTTGATGAATATAATTCCTTAACCTCATCATTAAATGATTTAATAATCTCCAAGAGTTCTCGAGATGCGGACCCTTTAACTTGTGATGGTGAAAATTTTACTGGACCTGGATCATTAAATAGTTGGTTGGTAGATAATTAAACCTTTATCAATTAATTCATAAATAGGCACTTAGACCTTTTTAAGTGATTATTAATAGGTAATTCAATTGGCAAGTTAATTGCCTCTACTATTGATATGAAATGGTTTTTTATTATCATAAATATTTTTAGTTTATTTTCCTTTGCGGGGGAATTTACCAAAAGTGAACTTTATTTAAGAGAGTCACTTTGGAACACCTACAAAGGTGAGAAGTTACTTCTTTGTCGAATTCTATCAAACGGTGCTCAGGTTGATTATATAGAGAAAAAAATCAAAGTTTTTTTTGACGAAGATTCAGATGAAATTAAAGAAGAAGAGTTAAAAAAGATTCAGCATTTAATTGAACATTTTCCTACGGGTTGTTTGAAAATTAAGCTTCGTGCAAAAGCAGATCAATGTGGTGACAAGGCTTATAACAAACAGTTGGCGCTAAGAAGAGGTGAAGCTGTTTGGGCCGTAATGAATGGGTACGTTGACTCAAGGATCGTGGATGCTGAGGTGGTTGGAGAAGATGAATCCACTGATCACGCGAAGCACGATAAGGTGGTTGAAATTATTCTTCAGATATACCGGCCAAAAAAAGAGTTTAATGAGGTTGTGGTCGTTGATGGATCAGGTAGTCTGCATAGAACAAATAACGGAAAAACCATCTCAGGAATCCCATTTTCTCGTTTAAAAGGAATGAATTTTAAATCAGATCAAATTGTTTTTGTTGCGCTCGACGCTAATCGAGGATGTAAGGGAACTTCATTGAAAAATTATGAACCAATTGGGGACGATTTTTATAACCAGGCGATGGAGATACTAACCCAATTTAGTAAAGGGAAGATGAAGGGCAAAGTTTATACAGATTACGATCATTTCTATAATTTGAGGACACGAAAAAAACTAAAGACCTTGGATCCAAAGCGGCGATTGATGTGGGAAATAAGATAAAACTAAGATAAAATTTCAAGGCACTTATTGTTCTGGAGTACTCTTGAATTTAACTTTTATGCAGAATGTAGAAATCTCACATTTTGCTCATCTAGCATTTTTTTTTATGGCCCTATCTTTTTTTATGAAAGATATACTTTGGCTGAGACTATTATCGATTATTTCTAGTTCCTTATTTGTTTTGATTGGAATTAATGTAAAAAGTATTGTTTATGAGGCTCAAGTATTTTGGCACATTACATTTATTTTTATTCATTTCGTCCGTGCAGGTTTTCTAATTTATCAACGATACTTTTTGCGTTTAACAAAATTTGAAGAATCCATTTATAGAATGCTTAATAAAAAAATCTCCGCTCAAAACATAAAAAAAATTATTTCAGTTGGTCATATTCATGACGTTGAAAATGATTACACCCCAATTAAAAAAGGAAGTAACGTGGAGACCATAGGGTTGATAATTGAGGGCGAAGGGACAGTTTTATGTGAGAATTTGTTAATTAAAGATTTAACATCAGGTAGTTTTTATGGAGAGTTTAGTTTCGTCACAGGAAAAAAGGCAAGTGCAGATGTTATCATAAAATCAGGCGCTAAAGTAATAAGCTGGGATCAAAAAGTGTTAGAAAAGTATCTCACTGATGATGAAATCTTATTAAATAAATTTAAAGAGATTTTAGGTTTTAAGTTAATGGAGAGTATTAAAAATTAATTATTAAGGTCATAATAAGTGAAAATAGCTAAGTTAATCATTCTTCAATTATTTTGGTATGTGTCCATTAAATATGGGGGGCAATATTTTGTTCCTTTAATAGGGCTGGGACTATATTTCGTCGACTTTTTTATCTTTAAAAAGGCTGAAAGACTAAGTACTCGGTATTTTTTATTTTCCCTAGCTCTCATTCTTTTAGGTATGGGTATGGATAAAGCTTTTGAGGCACTTGGCCTTCTAACCTGGGGAAATCGGTTTTATCCAAATGAGTTAGTTAGCGTTTGGGTAATTTTTCCTTGTTATTTTTATCAATTTTTTAAAAAGTTTTCTTCCCCTGTATGGTTGTCATTTCTAATGGGGTTTATTTTTGGGCCGTTAGCTTATTATTCAGGTGGAAATATCAACTCAGGAATCGAGCTGGAACTCGATCCTATTAGTCTGAGCACAGTAGCCATTTTTTGGGGAGTATTCTTTTGTCTAAGTCTTTTTGGATACAATAAGTTTTTTACAACAAGTAATTAACTTATTTTAAATTTTTTATTACCTTGGCCTTAAATTCTTCATAATTAAGTAATTTTTTATCACAAATATTTCTAGACTCGTTAAGTTCTATGATTGAATTTCTTAGATCATTTTTAGAAACCTCAGCTCCTAGCTCGTCTTCAATATCTTCTTTTAGAGAGTCAAGCTCTGCTCCGAACCCATACCTTGATTGTTTCAATGTTTTTTGAACTTTAAAATATTCTGTTGCCATTAGGTAGGTGATTGTTCCTACGCTTGTAATAATTGGGGAGGTAGTAACAGTTCCACCAAAGTATGAACTTGTCATATATGCCGCCTCTGTTCCAAAGTATCCTTGTAGTAAATACCCTGTGGTATAAACTCCTGCTCCTGAACCAAGGCTTGCTAATCCAGATGAAATAACTCTTTTCCCTTTCTTTTGTCCTTCGTTGTCTTCTTTTACAGAATATACTTGATAAGCATTTGTACAATTGGCATAGCTAACTGTTGTTAAAGATAAAAGCGAAAGAGTGATAATTAATTTCATATGGTTTTCCTATTGATTTTTATCACCTAGTAGAAATATTTTAAGGAATTGTAAAGAGTTGTGTTTTATTTACAGGAACTTATCATTAGCCAATGCTTGGTAAAATTACACAAGTAATTGAAAAGATGAAGACTGACAGATACCGTTCACTTATGTCCAAAATAATCGTATTTATAATCATTTGTATCAGTACGCTCGGTGTTAGAGCCGAAACTGAGTATATACAATTATCTAAAATTAAATTAGAGAAAAGAACAAAGATTCCACTTGCTCAAATGTCCAAACTTGAATTCTTTTTATCTAATATTAAAAAAATTGATAAAAACTATGAAAAACTAGAAAAGCGAATGCGATCCAATGAAATCGTAGGGCTTGAGCTTTTAGTTGCAGATACGACAAAAAAAGACTTTGAATCGAGATGGGGACATGCTCTTTTTCGGTTTGTAGATATTAACAGAAAAGCAGCAAATGATTTAGTCGTTGGTTATGTTGCTCAAGTGGACTCACCAGGTCTTAGTTATTTTAAAGGACTTTTTGGGGGGTATGCCTTAGTTCCAGAGCTTAGACCACTTAGAGAGTTTCATCAACAATATGCCGCAAAAGCGAATAGACACCTTGATCGGTTTCTTTTTTCGTCTGATAAAATGCTTAGAAAAAATCTTTTTTTAAAATTAAAAAGGGAATGGCTTAGTTATCGCTCCGTATTTTTGTCTAATTTAGAAATTCAAAAAACAAGAGCACTAAAAAAGGCGAAAAAATATGCGAAGAAAAAAAGAGCCCGCGTTCAAAGTATTGTAAGTCTTTACGGAAAGGTCGTAGGACTTCGTGTTGTAAAAGATAAAAAAAACCTTCGGGTTTTCCCGATTAAATTTAAGCTAAGGCGCTCAAAGATACCTCAAAAATATACTTTTCTTAGAAATAATTGCTCCGGGGCAATCGTTAAGCTTCTTCGGTCCGCTGGACTTAAGTTTTTACCACGGTTTTCTTTTAATTCCATTATCCCTGTTAAGCTTGATGACTTCCTCGCCAAACATCATCTTATTCACTTTAAACTTCCAAGGATTCCTACGGTGCAAGAAGTTTCTAACTTTCCTGATAAAAGTTTTTTAGATTTAAAAAAAATGAAGGGAGCTGATGTTGATGATTATATCAAAGAGAATGCCTCGAGTCTTAGTGATACTCAACGCTATATTATCCTGGATCAATTTAATCTAGAGGATAATTTAATTGATGAGATCTCATCTTTTCTCTCAGTCTCGGTAGTTCCAACATACGAGAGTATATATCATTTAAAAAGTAATAACTCTTACATTTATAATCTATGCCTAGACAAAAGATGTAGAGTAAAAAGTGAAGAGGGACTAATTAAGATTTATAAAAAAAGAAAGAAAAAATATTCGTCAAAAAAGACAACCTTTTTTGTAGAGAAGCTACTTCTTCAAACAGAAATTATGAATTAATGAGACATTAGAGTTTTAGAAATAACTACCAAACGCTATAAGATAAATTTGATACTTTTTTATCTTTAACTTCTTTTTCAAGTCTTTTTAGGCGATCACTATATTTTCTTATCAGGTGCTGTTTTCCGTCACTAATAATTGATACATGCATTCTCCCTACGGCATGTTGGTTAATTAAGTGTCGTGCTTGTTTAAAGACAGTGTAACCTGCTGGTTTATATTTCTTAAGATCAGTTCCTTGGCATTTTGTTCCTGCACTCCTAACAATATAAACGAGAGTATTGTCTTTGAATTTGAGTTCAGGCACTTGCCACCAATGAATCCCAGACTTTGTTGGGTAATTACCAGCACTGGTAGAGGCATCTATTAATACGATACCTTTATAATCAGCATTTTTCTTTGGGCGTGTGACTGCTTCAATTTCCACAAAACGATCATTTTTGCCATGGTCATGAGATTCCGCCTCTCCTTTTACATCAACTGGAATTTGACTAGTGAAAGTTATAATTTTTGCAATCTCATCATAAACGGCCCTCGCCCTATTCCATGAAAGTTTTTTATTATATTCTGGTGTTCCGCACATGTCTGCATGAGCACTCATTTTTATACTATCAAGGCCATGTTTTATTTCATCGATAAAACTGATGATTTTTTTTTGATACATAGGGTTAACGACATACTCATCTTCTTTAAAATGAATTTTTAACTTCTTTGTCATCTTCTTCGTTATGAATTGGGAGTCAATCCTACAAAATCGAATCTTTGCTCCAAAGGCATTCCACACACTATCTTGAAAAAAAAAGTTCTTATGATTTAGTGTTCCACTAAGTGTTAATGACGAAAAAAAAATATTAAACAGGAAAATAAGGTTTTTAATCATTTAAGCATCCTGTGAAGTCAAAGTTTCCTAATTCTTTTTGCATAAGCTTATTGCATGATTCACTTGGTGTGTTTCCTCTTTGTAAAAAATCAAATACAATTCTTTTTAGTGCAGTAGAGTGTGAGTCATGACTATTAATTTTCATATATAGATTTGAATCGGAGTACCGAATATTTCCTGATGTGTCTTTTGAGTATTCTAAAATACTGCAAAAAGAGCTGCCAGGTTCATTTTTTAGCATTGCACTTGAAACTAAATCGGCAAAATCCTCTTCAGAGAATTGATTATCTCCTTCAAAAAAAAAAGGTGAATCTTCTAGGTGAGTAGTCTCAGAATTTTCATTAATATATTGTTTTGATACACACTCTCTTGAAGTCTTGAAATTTTTGTAAGAGTCAATTGAGATGTCTTTTTTATTTTTTATAAAAGTATGGGATAAAAAATGGCCAAGCTCGTGATAAAAAATACCTTTTGAATCTTGATTGTCGCTACAGGTATAAATGGATGCTTCCAACTCCATCTTGTTTGGATTGTATTGGTCTGTAATAGGACTTGTGAACAAGCTTTCAATCCCTAGTTCGCTACTACTATTTAATTTTTGGTAAATTGATGTGATTTTTACTGGTAAGGTCTCTTTGTGTTCGGGGTCTTTTAGTTGGTCAATTGATTGATTAATTGAATTACTACCCATCAAGTGAATGGTATCTAGAGTGTCGATGATCTCATCAATTCCATAATTTTTCCATTTTGAATAACTCAAACCAAACCAATCAAATTTAGGTGTAGAGTATTTAATTTCTAATTTTTTGGATAAGCTTTTTATTTTTTTAAATGACCTTTCTGAGTTTACTATTCTCATCTTATCAATAAATGTTTTAAGATAATCTTTTATCTTTTGCTGATGTTTTGTAAAGTTTTTATTTTTCCATGCTTGTTGGTAACCCATTAATAGATCGACTTTAAAGTTTTTAAATTGTGATTCTACACTGAGATTCTCGACTTCTTTTTTTCTTTTTTCTAGAGTTAAAATTATTTTTGATGGATTGATATTTCTTTTTATTTTGGTAATAGTTTGTTTGAAATTAGGTATTACTTCAAACTCAAAGTCAATATTATCATCAGGGAGTGGTAACATGTTTTCAATGAATTGCTTTTCAATATCCATATAGTTTTCAATTTCAGGGGTAGTTTGTGATAAATCTATTAATTTTTCCTTTAAACTTTTATCGCTGATTAATTCAATGGAATTCACCATCTCTTCAATCCGTTTTTTCATATTGGTTGGATTTGAAATTAATTTTTCTTTGTTTTTTGACTTGTTTGCTTCGTATGAATCTCGTGCGAAAAAATTAAACTCACCGCTATATGTGCCTGGCGATTCTATTTTTTCTTCATATCTTATTCTTAAATTTGATTCTCCTGTGCAATTAATAGAAAATTTTTTGAGTAATATGCATCGACTTTGGATTGAGTTTGGGTCATCTTCTTTGGTGATACTTCCGTCGGGGTTGGAACCATTGAGTCTTGAAAAGTGTGCTTTATAACTGTGATGATTTCTTATTTGATCTTCAAGGTTATCGTATTCTTGCTTAGTGATAACTCCTGCCTCATAAAGGCTAGGGGATAAAAAGAATTTGTTCTTTGAATCAGAGTTTTTAATGTAAATGAAATTGTTTAAAATCTTCTGATCACTATAGTCTTCTATTGTGCTTCCTAAATTTGAAAAGGTGGAAATCGCTGAGTCTAAAGAGGAAAGCATTCTTTTGTTTCTTTTTTTTATTACCTTTATTATTACTTCCTTTTTTTTATCGATTTCATCGATGTATTCTTTTTTTATTATTTCATTGATGTTCTGGTTTGTTAGCAAGTTCTTAGAGTTTTCTTCTGCTGTCCCACAAATATCTTCAATACACTTCAAAGCATAATTCTCAGTGCTATCAAATGCATTTGTTTTGCATTGCCCCTTGTTACCTTCATTGATTGATTCAAATGTTGATAACAATAATGGATAAATATTCTCAAAGGAGGCATCGCTTTTTTTAAAAGTAAATATCACAGTCGTTATTATTAAAAATGTTTTTATTTTAATCACTTAACTTTTTCGGTAAAATACTGAATGAATTATAATCCTCAATTGGTTTCGGGTATATTTTGAAGCGTTTTTTATTTTTGTTCTTTTTTTGTACCAATGTTTTTTCTCAGACGAAACTGATTGTCTATTTCCCAAACAATAAATATTTAATTCACTCAAATAAAGAAAATATATCATTTAAATCAAATGATACTTATTTCGGATTTAAACAGTTGAATTGCATTAAAGTAGAGTTTTTAAACTATTTAAATTTAATTAATAAAATTAAACTATATATAAAAGAGACATTCCCAAAAAATATGAAAAAACCAATGAAGTCTTTTATTTCGATTAATCTCGATAGTGACACTTTTTATATACCTGACAATGCCATTGAAACTATTCAGAAACTAAAAAATTTAGAAGTTCAAGCCCAGCGTTTGGCCATATATGAAAAAATATCTTGTGATAATTAATTGTATAAGCGTTTTCTATTTAATATTTAGTAAATTAATATGATTTGTTTTTGGCAAATGAGACAAAATCAAAGAATACTCCTTTTTAAGGAATCAAAATAAAGAATCTAATTCTGCTTGGACTTTTAGTGTCTTTAATTTATGGATGTTTCTCGAGTTATAAGCATGTTCATCATAAACATCATCAATTTCAATCTAATGTCGCAAAGAAAAATGAATTCTGGTGGCCATATAGAATAGATCTGAGCTCTCTTCGTTACAGTGACTCCAAGGATAACCCCTATGGAGAGAACTTTAATTATGCGAGGGAATTTCGAAAACTAACGAGTTAACTCACGGCGTGTTTACAAAAAGAGTTGATGTTTTAAGTAATGACTTCTTTGTTAACCTTCTTGATATGAAATATTAGTGGAGGCGATTATCTAATGGTAAAACCTATGAAGGGTTTGAAAGAGGAACAAATAACGTTGTCTTCACGGTGAGTCCAGTTGATTTTGCCTTTAGCGCCAGTGCTGAGCTTCGGTCAGTTGCTGAAGTATATGAAAGTAATGATGGACTAAAAAAGTTCGTAAGAGACTTTGCTAAAGCTTGGGCAAAAGTGATGAATGCGGATAGATTTTAATATTTAATATCTATAGATACTTTTTTATAGGCCTGGAGTAATCCCAGGCCTTTTTTTATGTTGTCTGAAAGTTAGACGAGTTAATTTATAAGTATCTAATTCTTATAGTATCTCCATTGGCCTAAATCTTGCTTGATGAAGAGAGTAAGAAATTAGGGGGAATTCATGAGATTTTTAAATCTAACAATTTTTTTTACATTAATTATAATGTTTGGATGTAAAACAGATTCAATATCTATTTATAAAGCGGCTGATTTAAAACTAAAAACTTACGAGTTATGTAATAAAAAATATAAAACCCATCTAGTAAATACTTGCAAGGACGGTGTCGCCGATATCGTTCGATTATCAAGTAAGCTTTTAAATAAAGAGTCTACCTTCGAAGAAGCCTATTCAGATGCAGTAACAAGATGTGCTATATCTCGCTTCCCCATTTCCATAAATGCTTGTAAATATGGAGTTGATAAATTTGTTGAACTGGCAATGAATGAGCTTGGAAAAAATGGGTTAAAAGAAATTGAAAACCTGAATCTTAACTTGAGTCTGGATGACACTGGTAGCGTAAATGATCAATCAAGAGAAATGTTTAATGTTAGTTTTGGTAGTAATAATCAATATCAAAAAGAAGAGCCTAGTACTTATTATTAATATTTATTCATTGTTCAATTCATAGACCTTAAAATTTCCATGTTTCAGGCAGCGATAAAACCTAAAGGCAATGAGCCCTGCAATATCTGGAAGTCCCGTGTATTCAGTTTCTTCCCCACACTTTGGGCAAATTGGTTCAAAGAGCTTGTTTTCGTTTTCCATTTATTTATTTTAATTCAACTTTGGTGGTAAAATAAATGAATGAAAACATTTCTATTTGTTTTTTTGTATTTTTTTTATCCTTCAATGATTCTTATGCGTTGAATTTAGACTTTGGGGTAAGTGTTAAAAAAGCAGAAGACGGAGGTAACCCAGCCTACGGTTTCAATCTTGACCTTCTTTTTGGCCAGGTAGGGAATCAATTTTATATTGGAACAAGTAAATCATTAGAAAAAACTGACAACGATATATACCGTTCATTTGAAGCCCTAGATGTAGGCCTTCGATTTAAGAATATTGCTATCGGCGGTTTTTTTGGCGGTGTAATTAGTGACGCAGAAGACTTTCTAGATAGCTGGAGGTTTTCTGACATTAGTTACCAATACGGTGTAAGTGTAG
>Ga0233434_1004658_pt1 | contig 10426 bp, 7 predicted proteins | sample SI_122_August201_4_FD_182738 | JGI IMG/M metagenome (GOLD analysis project Ga0233434, IMG submission 182738) | Seawater microbial communities from Saanich Inlet, British Columbia, Canada - SI_122_August2016_120_MG | ecosystem: Environmental > Aquatic > Marine > Inlet | place: Canada: British...
TCGGCGAGCGTCACGCTTGCCGAAGGTCTGAAGCCAATGGCCGAGATTTCCAGCGATCTAGATGTATTGCTTCGCCGCTTTGGCTCTGCTCAGGTTCGCTCTAAAGCAACCTTTGGGGGGAACATCGCTAATGGCTCTCCAATCGGTGATTTGGCGCCGGCCTTGATTGCCCTCAACGCGACGTTAAGGCTGGCTAACCCTTCAGGCAAGCGTGATCTTAATCTTGAGAATTTCTTTATTGACTATGGCAAGCAGGACCTCGGTCCTGATGAGATTGTCGAAAGTATTAGTATCCCGTTGCCCAGTGCCGCACATTTTTACTGTTGGAAAATTTCCAAACGATTCGATCAGGACATCAGCGCCTTAAGTGGCGCGTTCGCATTCAATATAAGCGACGGCATCATCTCCTCTGCCCGAATTGTATTTGGTGGTATGGCAGCCACACCAAGGCGGGCCATTGAATGTGAAAAAGCGCTTGTCGACCAACCGGTCTCTCCCGACACATTCTCAACTGCAGCAGCAGCCCTTGACGGCGACTTCTCACCTATCTCCGACATGCGAGCGAGTGCCACATACCGAACGCTTGCCGCGCGGGGCCTTTTGCAAAAATGTATGCAGCGACTAGAGAATCATAACCCTGGATCACTTTACTCGTTTCCCGCCGAGGTCAATGATCTTGCCTGACTTATCAAACACAAACGTTGGCAGACCGATCGCGCACGATAGCAGTCTCAAACATGCCACAGGCGAAGCGATTTACATCGACGATATTAGACTTCCGTCGGAAACGCTTCACCTTGCCGTTGGTGGTGCCGAGCGCGTTTGCGGGAGAATCGAAAAAATTGATCTTGCTGCCGTGCGATCAGCGCCCGGAGTAATTGATGTTTTTTGTGCACAAGATTTACCCGGACACAACGACGTCAGTCCTGCGGGTCAGGGAGATGATCCCATTCTGGCCCAAGAGACGGTCAGGTTCGATGGAGAGCCCGTTTTCGCAGTTGTCGCCTCCAGTCATCGGGCAGCGCGGGCCGCTGCCGCATTGGGCGTCGTGACCCTATCTGAAAGCGAGCCGATCCTAACGATCGATGATGCGTTGGCAAAACAGTCTTTTGTAAGTGAGGAACAGGTCATGTCTCGTGGAGACGCGACCCGAGCGTTGGCAGATTCACCACACACACTTGAGGGCATCATTCGATGCGGCGGTCAGGATCATTTTTACCTCGAAGGGCAAATTTCCGTAGCGGTACCGCAAGAAGATGGCGACATGCTCATCTACTGCTCAACCCAACATCCAAGCGAAATTCAGGATCATTTGGCTAAGGTTCTCGGAACGCCTGCCCACGCTGTGACGGTTGAGGTGAGACGAATGGGTGGAGGCTTTGGCGGAAAAGAAAGTCAGGCTTGCCAGTGGGCCGCGCTCGCAGCGGTCGCGGCTCAACGAAACCAGTTGCCGGTGAAATGCCGCCTTGACCGGGACGATGACATGAAACTAACCGGCAAACGTCATGATTTTCGCTTTGACTGGCGCTTGGGGCACGATGCCGAAGGACGAATTCTCTCTGTGGATTGCGATATGGCTTCCCGATGCGGCTGTTCACTGGATCTGTCTGATCCAATAAATGATCGTGCAATGTTTCACCTTGATAACGCCTATTTTTTCCCGGCCGTCGCCATTCGATCAAAACGATGTTTTACGAATACGGTGTCCAATACCGCTTTTCGCGGCTTTGGCGGGCCACAAGGTATGCTGGCCAGTGAGCGGATGATTGAAGCCGTCGCGCGCGCCACGGGCCTTGATCCGCTTACGGTTAGAAAGCGTAACTTTTATTCTTCCGAGAACAGAAATATTACCCCCTACCATATGACGGTCGAGGACTTTGTTCTCAATGACATCGTGGAAGCACTTGAAAAAAGCAGTGACTATTGGAACAGACGCGAATTAATTCAACAAGAAAATAACAAGAACCCCGTCACCCGCCGGGGGCTTGCGCTAACGCCAGTAAAATTTGGAATCTCGTTTACCGCGACCTGGTTTAACCAGGCCGGTGCCCTGCTGCACATCTATAAGGACGGCAGTGTCCATCTTAATCATGGCGGCACCGAGATGGGGCAAGGCTTATTCACAAAGGTGGCCCAGGTCGTGGCGACCGCTCTCGGCCTACCCATAGAACAGATCAAAATATCAGCAACACGGACTGATAAGGTTCCAAATACTTCGGCAACCGCGGCCTCTTCAGGCGCAGACCTGAATGCTATGGCCGCGCGAAATGCAGCCATCGTTCTCAAAAAACGTCTTTCATCATTTGCGGCGCATCATTTTAAAATAGACACTGAATCGCTTCGTTTTGAAGACGGGAAAATTGATCTTGGCGATCAATCAATCTCTTTTTCAAAACTGGTTGAACTGGCCTACATGAATCGCGTGCAGCTATCAGCCACCGGTTTTTATCGCACCCCCAAAATTCATTACGACCGCAAAAACGCAAAAGGTCGGCCGTTTTACTACTTCGCCTATGGCGCGGCCGTAAGCGAAGTCGCAGTCGACACTTTGACGGGAGAGAATCGGGTGCTCCGCGTCGACATCCTGCACGACGTGGGTCGATCCCTAAATCCGGCAATTGACCTCGGACAGATTGAAGGCGGTTTCATTCAGGGAATGGGTTGGCTTACAACTGAAGAACTATGGTGGGATTCACAGGGGGCCATTCGAACACATGCACCATCGACTTATAAGATCCCCAGCTGCACTGACAAACCTCAAAAAATTAACGTTAATCTATGGGCCCATGGCGAAAACGTAGAGCAAACGATCCATCGCTCAAAAGCCGTTGGGGAGCCGCCGCTTATGCTTGCAATCTCGGTTCATCAGGCGTTATCAGATGCCGTATCGAGTGTCAGTGCCTATCAACATGCCCCGGCATTAGACGCGCCTGCAACACCCGAAGCGCTCCTTAACGCAATTCAAATTGAGCACGGGCGTGCCTGTCATCTGGAAAAGGAGGCAACTTGATCCCCGCATTACCAAGTCCCTCCGATTGGGTAGATTATTCAATCTGCTCGGCTGAGCAGGCAACGCGGGCAGTCCTTGCCATTGTGAGTGCAGGTCGCGGATCGACACCAAGAGACCAAGGCACCTCAATACTGATCCTCGAAGACGATGCTCATGGGACAATCGGCGGTGGTGAATTCGAGCGAGTCGTTATCGAGGCCGCCCGTGCCATGCTTGCTGGGAATGGAATCTGGCGCCGGTCGGTACTGACATGCGCGCTGGGGCCAGATTTGGGTCAATGTTGCGGCGGCGTCATGAGCGTTGTTCTTCAGCCAATAGATGTCTCATCGATCAAATGGCTCCGGAAAATTAAAAGTGTTCTTGATGCCTCCAGTCCTGTTCAAATCTTTTTCGACAAAAAGTATCCTGACAGGCCTCCCGAGATTTCAGCGCCAACCGTGCAATCAATCCACCCCGCTGACACCGACTCCGGTTTCTTATTCCTCGTCGGACAGAATTGGCCGAAAGTTGCGCTTTTTGGAGCGGGTCATGTCGGCCGTGCACTAAGCACCATCGCTTCCCAACTGCCGATCCGACTCAGTGTTTTCGACCAACGAACGGAACAATGTGTGCTCGTGCCGAGAGCCGATAACCTGTGGATTGAACAAAGCATTGACCTGACGGCCGAAGCCACCCAGTTGAATGACTGTCGAGCAGCCATCATCATGACGCACAGCCATCAGCTGGACTATGATCTTTGTAAAGTTTTGCTTCCCAACTCTGCGATCAGGTACGTCGGCCTCATCGGCAGTGACAGCAAATCGAAGCGATTCAGGAAAAAACTTAAAAAGGATGGTCTCCGTGAGCCTGATATCGCCCGGCTCACGAGCCCAATAGGTCAAAATGGTCCTCCGGGGAAAGAACCGGGCACAATTGCGCTCGCTGTTTTGTCAGAGTTATTGCAACGTCTCGCAATTCACTCCAATCAACTTACTGAAGAATCTATCGATGCTGCGGCCTAGTGGAAAAAATGGAATCCGAAAAACATAACCATGATTACTTCATGGGTCTGGCAGTCGAGCTTGCCACACAGCATATGGAAGCTGACGCCGGTGGACCGTTTGGTGCGATCATCGTTCGAGACGGCCAAATAATCGGTTCTGGATGGAATCGTGTGACCTCTCACAACGATCCCACAGCGCATGCTGAGATCAGCGCGATTCGAGCGGCTTGCGAATCTGTCGGCGATTTTTCGCTGACAGGGTCTGCGATTTACTCCACTTGTGAGCCCTGCCCTATGTGCCTAGGCGCAATCTGGTGGGCCCGAATTGATGCTATTTATTTTGCGAGCACACGAGATGATGCAGCAAAGATTGGATTTGATGACGCTGCGCTATACGAAGAAGTCTCGCTTGCGATTCACGACCGTCGCCTTCCGTTGCGAAGATGCGCTATCAAGGAAGCCGATGAACTCATGAATAAATGGCTTAATAAGAAAAACAAAGTACCCTATTGACCCACGATCTTAATTGCTCATCATAATTTCAAAACTTAGCCGCACTTAAGTAATATCAAACAATGATCCCAGCGCTTCTCGAACTTCGAGGCATTCAAAAGATATTTCCGGGCTGTATTGCCAATGACAATATTGATCTCACCATCGCTCCGGGTGAGATCCACGCACTTCTTGGTGAGAACGGGGCAGGTAAAAGCACGCTCGTAAAAATGATTTACGGCGTGTTAAGACCGGATCAGGGTGAAATTCTCTGGAGAGGAGAATCCGCTCAAATTGACAACCCGGCGAGTGCTCGGGCCCTTGGTATTGGCATGGTGTTCCAGCATTTCTCGCTATTCGAGTCCATGACCACGCTTGAAAATATTGCACTCGCTCTCCCTGCACAAAACCTTGACCTGCTTAGAGCGCAATTAGAAAAAACCGCAAATGAGTATGGATTAAAACTTCACCCTGATCGTTATGTCTATGATCTCTCGATGGGGGAGCGTCAGCGAATTGAGATTGTCAGATGCTTGCTTCAAGATCCTAAACTGCTCATTCTGGATGAGCCAACGTCCGTACTGACCCCTCAGGAATCTGATGTTCTGTTTGAGACGTTGCGCAAGCTTGTGGCTGAAGGTCGATCGATTCTCTACATTAGCCACAAGCTCGAAGAGGTGCGCGCGTTGTGTGGCCAAGCGACAATTCTTCGGGGTGGTAAACGGGTCGATCACTGCGTACCCGCTGAAGAGACTGCCCAATCGCTGGCTGAGAAAATGATCGGGCGGCGGGTCGAGCCCATCCAGGACCGCGAAACATCAATATTGAACGAGAAACGCCTTGTTGTAAGCAATCTTTCAAAACGCTCTGACGAGCTGCACGGGACAGATATCCAAGACGTCACTTTTACAGTTCATGCAGGAGAGATTTTAGGTATCGCGGGCATTGCGGGAAACGGACAAACCGAGCTGATGGCGGCACTGACCGGAGAGACGGGACCTCCTCAATCTGGCTCGATTGAAATAGAAAATCAAGACGCCACCGCCATGGCTCCCATGGATCGACGGCAACTGGGTGCGGTGTTCGTACCCGAAGAGCGAATTGGACAAGCCGCTGTTTCCAATCTGAGCCTTATTCAGAACAGTTTTTTGACTTCGGGCAAACGGATGGGGTTTGCCTCCGCTGGCATCATCGACTGGTCAGCGGTCGGCGAATACACAGGGCATATTCTCGACCGTTTCGATGTTCGGGCAACCGGTCGAGATGCCCTCGCAAGCAGCCTCTCAGGTGGGAATCTTCAAAAATTTATCGTCGGACGAGAGATCCTGCAGGCCCCTCAATTGATCATCGTGTCTCAACCCACTTGGGGAGTGGATGCTGGCGCCGCAGCTGCGATACACGAACAGATTCAGGAGTTGGTCGCAAACGGTGCGGGCGCGCTCGTCATCTCCCAGGATCTTGATGAGATTTTTAGCCTCTGCGACCGGATTGCGGTGATCTCCCAAGGGAGTCTATCCACCCCTCGCCCCGCGGCCGAAATCACGACGGAAGCGGTTGGGCTGCTGATGGGCGCCAGTAATCATGCCTCTGGAGATTCCCTTGCTAACGCTTGAAGCCAGAGCCACGCCCTCGGTGAGTGCCGCATGGCTCTCACCGCTACTTGCGCTTACGCTAACCGCCATCACAGGCGCCGCGATCTTCCTGATCATGGGCAAATCGCCTGGCATTGCACTTTATATTTACTTCATCGAGCCATTAACATCCTGGTCCGGGCTTTCTGAAGTTTTAGTTAAGGCAGGGCCGTTGATTTTAATCGGTGTGGGCCTATCAATCGGTTTCCGTGCGGGCATCTGGAATATTGGCGCAGAGGGTCAATTCATTGCCGGTGCATTGCTCGGGAGTGCTCCGGCTATCTTTTTTTACGAAAGCGCAAACCCTTTAATCCTCCCCCTCATGATGCTGCTCGGAATCTTGGGCGGCATGGGTTGGGCCGCAATTCCAGCCTTTTTAAAGACCCGCTTTAATGCCAATGAAATTCTGGTCTCGTTGATGCTGGTCTATGTTGCCGAATTGCTTCTTATTCATCTCGTGCAAGGTCCGTGGCGCAACCCCCAGGGCTGGGGATTCCCAGGGACCCGTATGTTCCCCGATGCGGCGCTTCTGCCGGTGCTTTTTGCAGGATATCGAATTCATCTGGGCACCATCATCGCAATTGTGGTGCCTTTGCTGATGTGGTTCGCTCTAGCAAAGACCCCATTTGGGTTTCAGATCAAGGTTTTCGGCTCCGCACCGCTGGCGGCCCGTCATGCTGGCATCGGCGAGAAACGAATGATTTGGGTGACGCTAATGATCGGCGGTGGCTTAGCCGGACTCGCGGGAGTCATTGAGGCCAGCTCAACAATCGGACAACTTGTCCCAAAAATCTCCCCTGGCTATGGCTTTACCGCGATTATTGTTGCGTTCCTTGGGCGATTGCATCCCGTCGGTGCGCTGCTTGCCGGAATCGCAATTGCGGTTACCTATATTGGGGGTGAAGGCGCTCAAATATCAGCTGGCCTGCCCAAAGCCGTAACCGGTTTATTTCAGGGCATTATTCTTTTTTACCTTTTGGCTTTTGATCTGCTCACTCGCTATCGGCTGACCCGAATCACAATCTCGAAGAGCGCAACATGACCGAATTAATTATTGCATCGATCATGACCATTATGACCGCTGCCACGCCTCTCATCTTTGCTGCAACCGGAGAGCTGATATGTGAAAAGTCAGGTGTACTGAATCTGGGCGTTGAGGGCATGATGCTCATTGGTGCCGTATTCGGGTTTGCGGCTGTCACAGTCACAGGCGCGCCGATGCTGGGTGTTTTTGCCGGGGCGCTTGCGGGTATCTTTGCGTCCTTGATATTTGGTTTTCTAACGCTATCCCTCCTTTCGAATCAGGTAGCGACAGGCTTAGCTCTAACTATTTTTGGAACCGGCCTGTCCGCACTTTTTGGCCTTGAATATGTTGGTAAAACAATCGAGCAAATAGAGCCTATCTATATCCCGCTGTTAACAGATCTACCCATTATTGGAAGAATTCTATTTGGGCATGACCCGCTGATTTATCTCGCGATTGGGATTTTGGGTCTGACGGCTTGGTTTCTACGTCGGACCCGAGCCGGAATGATATTGAGGGCCGTTGGTGATTCTGACTATTCCGCTCATGCAATCGGATATCCGGTTATTGCGATCCGTTACGCTGCAGTGGCTTTTGGGGGCGCAATGGCAGGCCTGGGCGGAGCGTACCTTTCATTGGCTTATACGCCGCTTTGGGCTGAGAATATGAGTGCGGGACGAGGTTGGATTGCCCTCGCACTCGTGGTTTTTGCCAGCTGGCGCCCCAGTCGAGTCCTGCTAGGAGCCATACTCTTTGGCGGCATTACCATCCTGCAATTAAACGCTCAGGCTGCAGGTTTTGGTATCCCAGCCTCTTATATGTCAATGCTCCCTTACATTGCGACCATAGTTGTATTAGTCTTGATATCGCGCGACTCGGCCCGAATCCGACTGAACGCTCCTGCATGTCTTGGGCGGGCTTTCCGGGCCGAACGCTGATGAGATAATTAAAAATTAGAAAACCAAATAGAGGATTTTTACCGTGAAAAAGTTTTTTAGACTCACTGCGATGGCATTTGCCGGCGCGCTCCTAATTGCTTCAGGCGCCGCCTCAGCTGAGAAGTTGAAAGTCGGCTTCATCTACATTGGCCCCCCGGGGGATTTCGGTTGGACCTATGCCCATGACCAAGGCCGAATGCAAATTGAAAAAGAACTCGGCGATCGTGTCGAAACCACATTTGTCGAGAATGTACCAGAAGGACCGGATGCGGAACGCGCAATTGCAAAACTCGCAGAAACCGGACACGAGCTGATCTTCACAACATCTTTTGGCTATATGGAGCCAACCCTCAAAGCGGCCAAACGTTTTCCTAATGTAAAATTCGAGCACGCCACCGGTTATAAGCAAGCTGATAATGTGGCCACCTATAACGCCAAATTTTATGAAGGTCGATATGTTCAGGGCGTTATCGCGGGCAAGATGTCCAAAACCAATACCGTAGGCTACATTGCGTCATTCCCGATTCCTGAAGTCATTATGGGCATCAACGCTTTCTTACTCGGCGCTCATTCTGTAAATCCTGACATCAAACTTAAAATTGTTTGGGCCTATACCTGGTTTGATCCACCAAAAGAAGCTGATGCTGCAAAAGTGCTAATGGATCAAGGCGCGGATATCATCACTCAACACACCGATAGCACGGCAGCACTGCAGGCGGCAGCAGAACGGAATGTGCTCGCTTTTGGCCAAGCATCCGACATGATCCAGTTTGCGCCAAGCACCCAGCTAACATCAATTATCGACGAATGGGGCCCTTACTATGTTGAAAGAACCCAGGCTGTGCTCGATGGGACCTGGACATCGGGAGACACCTGGCACGGTATGTCCGACGGCTTAGTTGTGATGGCGCCGTACACTAATATGCCCGACGATGTGGCAACTCTAGCCGCGGAAACCGCAAAATCCATCCAGACCGGCGCATTTCATCCATTTACCGGGCCGATCTATAACCAGGCTGGTGAACTGGTGGTGCCCGAAGGAGAAGTTGCAGATGATGGCATGCTCGCGGGCATGATGTTTTACGTGAAGGGTATTGATGACGAAGTACCCAACTAGTCTTGACGATTTGACTACCCAAACCCGTCCCTCGCTGGGGCGGGTTTTTTTGCTTCTTTATTCCCCAAATGACCCGAACCTGGATCAAGCATCCCCTTGGCATCTTCGCCGATAACGCAGATGGTGGCATCGTTGTCGAAGGTCATAAGATTAGTCATTTAGTTTCCGCCGGTAAAACCCCCTCACCTCCATATCAAGTTTTCGATGCATCCAAGCATGTCGTCCTTCCCGGTCTAATCAACACTCACCATCACTTTTATCAAACCCTCACTCGCGCGATTAAACCTGCCTTGGGCAAGGAACTGTTCGATTGGCTCAAAACACTCTACCCGATCTGGTCCAAACTGGATCCTGATCTGCTTGAAGTCGCTACCGAACTCGCACTCACGGAACTGCTGCTTTCCGGATGCACCACAGCCTCAGACCATCATTATCTTTATCCAAACGGACTCGAGCACGCTGTGGATATTCAAGCTGAGGTTGCTTGCCGAACCGGCATTCGCGCAACCCTGACTCGAGGGTCTATGGACTTGTCGCAGAAAGATGGCGGGCTACCGCCCGACAGCGTTGTTCAGAAAACCGAAGCTATTTTGCTCGACAGCGAGCGGGTCATTAGTAGGTATCATCAATCTCACTCAGGAGCGATGATCCAGATCGGTCTTGCGCCGTGCTCGCCTTTCTCCGTGAGTCACACGCTGATGAAAGAATCTGCCGTTCTCGCAATGCAAAAAGGCGTACGCCTGCATACTCATCTGGGCGAGACCCTGGACGAAAACAATTACTGTATGCAAAAACACCGTATGCGCCCTCTTGACTATCTGGAGACCTGTGGTTGGCTGACCGCGAACACCTGGTTGGCCCATGGTATTCACTTCACGCCAGATGAGATTTCCCGCTTGGGCAAAGCAAAAACAGCGATCGCACATTGTCCACACTCAAACATGACGCTCGCGTCTGGAATATGTCCTGTGTGCTCTCTTCAGATTGCAGGAAGCGCTGTTGGCCTCGGCGTTGATGGCTCAGCGTCTAACGACGCCTCAAATCTAATTGAGGAAGTTCGGGCGAGCATGATGCTTCAGCGACTACAGGAAGGCGCGGCTCATTTTAGTCATCTTGATGCACTTAAGCTTGCTACAGAAGGAAGTGCTCACTGCCTGGGTCGGGACGATATTGGCGTCATTGCGGAAGGTAAACAAGCTGATCTCGCTCTTTTTAAATTGGACGAGCTGCGT
>Ga0233434_1004671_pt1 | contig 10405 bp, 13 predicted proteins | sample SI_122_August201_4_FD_182738 | JGI IMG/M metagenome (GOLD analysis project Ga0233434, IMG submission 182738) | Seawater microbial communities from Saanich Inlet, British Columbia, Canada - SI_122_August2016_120_MG | ecosystem: Environmental > Aquatic > Marine > Inlet | place: Canada: British...
CAGACACTTCTTTGTAGCTTTGCGGGATGTCATAGTTTTTGTAATCACTTGTTTTATTTAAAAGATATACGTGATAATATATGTATCAATTTTTTTATATGAAAAAAAAATAAGGCGTCCCTTATTAGATGTTTTTAAATTATATTATAATCCACCAAGAACATCTTGAAAAACTCACTGACTAGCATAGCTACTAACAATGAAGAATAATACAAAGTATACTTAAATTTTGGCGGGAATTTACACTCAAAATATAAAATACTCTAATATTACTATCTGCATATTACATACAGATATACTGTTCCATTTATTCTATACAATGTTGATCAGACACATATATAATAAATTTAACAATACCCTCATTCTTTCACTTACATGACAATTTAGTTGCATGTATCTGTATAACGATATTTGAACCATACAGACGGTTCCCATACATCTCTCACCCTGTTAGTATGGATAAGGGACCATTATTATTGTATTGTTCCACTTTATCACACATATAATACATAATATACGCGCTGGAGTAACTCTAAATAAATGAAGAGTTACGCACAATAATCCCACTCTGGATTTTGAGAGGGCAAATATATTATTATTAAACTCGTAATTCAATTTTATTCTATTGAATGCCCCTCCTCTTTACATTATTGTCTTAACAAAAAAATGTAATATATTTTTGTGTTTTTTTGTTTTTTTTGTTTATCTGGTATTGACAATAGTACCAGATTCCTTTTGTTCTCTACGATGTTGATGTTTTGCTCGCCTCTCATCCCTTCTCCGTTGTCTAAGTTGTTCAATTCGTTGTGCTTCAATCTCAACACCATTGGCCGTAGCATTGACCGTAGTTCTCGTAAGACAAGTATTCTGCTCAAACACATTGGCCCTACACATAGGACATGGTGCGCAAACTGAGATCCTTCTCCGTGAGTTCATTTCTATTTGTCCCAACATGTGTCGGAAAATACAAGGAGAGCAGAACTGATGTCCACACATCAACGTGGTTACTTTGTCCTTGCCATCTAGATTGTATGTCTCTAAACATACAGCACAGGATACTACCTCTGTTGTTTTCACTTGAGACATGCGGTAATCATTGTGGTTGGTCCATAATGATCGTAGGTCTGTGTAGAACTTGGGATCGTGGATGTTGTTGTAAGACTTCCTCATGATTTTACATAGCGCACGTTTCATCTCACGAGGGAGGCGTGTCCAATTCGGTTGACACCCAGAGTTGTAGAGTAACTCCGTTGCTAGAGTTAATTGCTCATTTTTTGCGGACATGTTTTGATATTGTATAAATACTACAAGTATGGTCATATTATTCAATTTTTTAATATGGTTGGGTTTAAAAGTAGTGGTCATGTAAAACATTACAATATTTGTGATAAAAAAAAGGGCGTCCCCTTATCTTCTTTTTTTTTATCTGCTTCCATCCAAGCACCGCGGTCATAGGTTTTTTAACAAACTCTATGACACCCAATTATATTTATTATTTCAATCAGAGTAGAAGACTTAACCTCTGACTAATAGCGTCAACATAAACATGGTTTCCGCGTGGTTTTATCAAAATTTGACTTGATCAGAGTAAATTAATCATCAAACACACCCGTTCATATATTCACGTTTCCCCACTGTATTAACAGGCTTTCCCTTAACCTGAATACGCAGCGAGACTTACTTTACTTTACTTTTTTGCAAAAGTAATTTGTGCCAAGTAAGAAGCACATATTCCTCTCTCACCCAACCTCTACACTACCGAGTCATCACACCTCAATGAAGAAGTGGCTCTCTTAGTCATAGTATACAGATACTGGAATACTTCTGGGCCATGAGCCTTCCGGCCCCATATATATCTAGAAAATATAATATGGTATGGGAAAGCTACATAAGTATGCAGGCCGGTTAAGGAGATACATACCCCCTGCTTGGATTTTTAAGCAGGATTCGGGACAGTTTAATGACCTATCCAGGTCATATAATCATGTACAAGTTAAATTAGATTTTAAACCGACGACAATTAGCATCTTGCTGTGCTAAAAGGGAATAGTTCATTTGGTTTTTTATATCCAGGACACACCACGAGGAGGCGAACTATATTATGTCCCATAAGTGCACGATGTGGGATTCGAACCCACGAAGCTAACGCAACAGATCTTAAGTCTGTCCCCTTTGACCGCTCGGGAATCCGTGCATAATATTATAAGTAGAGTATTACATTGGCTTCATTTATATATATCCTATATAGTACGCCGCCCTTCAATTTTTTTATATTCAACGTAACTTACATGCGCGACCCAATGCGTATATTAACTTACATGATAACTATTTAATACACCAATAAACTTGTTTTATATTCTATTGCCACCCATACATGAAAAAAACAACCATATAATTGTGTTTACTTTTTCTATTTAATAACGAATATAACACGACATACACAAGGCATTACCATCTTCATCCTTATCATCGTGGCTTAAATGTTTATCGCGGATTACCCATTTGGAGGTAAGTCTGTCCCAATATTGTTCTTTCTCGTCAAACACTTTATCACACATATAGCACTCAAATGTTGGTAGATCCATTGGAGGAGGACCCGCCGAAATTTGATCGCGAAACGACGACTGATATTCATCCCATCGTTTTAATAATTCCTTTTTTATTTCGCTTTTTGATAAATCCAACGATATAGGGCAACGCTCCATTTTTTTATTAAATGCTCTTCTCGCATTCTTTTTTTCCTTTCCGCCCAATTTTAATATATACAGAACCTCCCACGGGGTCACCGTTGCGTTTTTATATGTTGCGAGCTCCGAAGCAATCCATCTCATCTCGGGAAGAGTAAGACCTCTAAAATCTGGTCGCTTCTCTTGGACCATAGAATAGCGGACGTGGTAGTTTTCATTACGTGCCTTCCTCGCAGCGGGACAAAACCCGTTCTTCTTATGGCGCACGCGACAATACACACATTCATTTCTCTTCACCTCAGTTTTCATCATCTTGCTAGTTAATCGTTATATGTATAACATTTAAAAACTATAAAAAAAGCCTTTCAATTTTACGAACATTTATTCGATACATATAATGTGTAAAAAACAATGTAAAATTCTGTAAATAAGCATGTTTTTTTATTTTCATTTTTGGGTAATAATTCAAATTTATGGACATTTTGATTGCTGTATTTTTTTTAGTTCCATCCATTTAGCACAGTCATCTTTTCCCTCCTGGGTCGCTGCCTTATTACACGCAATCATTTTATATTAGTGGATCGCACTATTCGTATATGGGATATGCATATGCAGAAGGAATACTATCACGACACGGTTTCATGTCTATATTTTGCTAAAAAGCCTATATCATTTTTTGTATTTTTTTGTTTTATTTCTACCACCTATCGGTTTTTTTACTTGTTTGCCGCTTCTAAGTTTCATATATTTTGATAAATCCATTTCTGGCTCATCTATTACTTTTCTTGAATGAGATAATGCTAATTCTAATCTCTTCGGCTTTCTATTATAATTTAATCCATAGTCTAATGCACCATTCAATCTCTTGAATTTTCTAGTTACTGAATTATCTCCTCCTCGTTTTGAACGAGACTTTCTAAATATCTTGTTTGTTTTTCTGGTTCTCATTACTATATAGTCCTATTTTTTCGTAGCATTATATGTTCTTACAATTCTTACACCAGAACATCAAATAATATATAAAACTGATAGGTTTTTGACTAAGACATAGTATTACACCCTTGGTAAATTACACCCTTAGATTTATCGGTGTAAAACGGAACAAGGTTGTAATGGCGTGTGTGTAAAAAACAATGTAAAATTCTGTAAATAAGCATGTTTTTTTATTTTCATTTTGGGTAATAATTCAAATTTATGGACATTTTGATTGCTGTATTTTTTTTAGTTCCATCCATTTAGCACAGTCATCTTTTCCCTCCTGGGTCGCTGCCTTATTACACGCAATCATTTTATCCTTCTCCTCTTCGCTAAGAACCAAGGGGGTTTCAAGTTTAGCACGTTCCAATCGTTCCTTCCTTTTCTTCGCTTTCTGTAATCGCAAAGCCTCTAACACCTTTTCAACTTCAGTCATTCTAATAAATTATTAATAATCGTCATATATGATACTTTAAAAAAGCCTTTCAATTTTACATATTATATTGGTCATTAAAAAACAATATAATATGTTTTCTTTTTTATCTTTTCTCTAATTTTTATGTTTTCTATTTTGAATCGAACCCGAGAGAACTGAACAATGCCTCAAGTGAATCCGACATAATACCTTTAGAACGAACAAGCGGCAGAGGTTCTAACAACGAACCACTTGGCTTTCTCTCTTCAGGTTTCACCCCCGCACCTTCAGCGATCGTGAATGGATAATACGGACCATCTCCTTCTACGTCAGGTTTCCACGCATCAAATGGATCAACTGGATCCAAATTTACTTCATGTAAGAATGATATATCTTCAACTGTTTCAACGAAGCCTTTTGCACAGAAGGTGTACAGTTTCCCATTACCGTGTCTATAGATGTAATGCTGACGCCCACCCCAATTAGTAGTTCCAAACATAGCCAATCTCAACTCGGTATTCTCAATGAACTCATTTTGAATTCTACACCCATCAGCATACTCTCTACGACCTAATTGCGGTTGAATCCCTCCATCACATAACCTTCCCTCATCGATGAGTTCTTTCACTAAAGCAAACATCTTACAATTTTCGCATTCGTTAACAGCAGTCATATTTAATCACAAATATATCTTATATGCTACTAAAGAATAAGAAAAAAAGCCTTTCAATTTTACATACCTTTTTATAGCAATCCCTTTAATGCCTTTGGTATCTTTTTATGTTTCTTAAATAACGCAAGCATTACCGTATATTTGTTTGCTATAAGTGAAGAGACTAATTCATTACTAACGATAATATCCTTATGTTTTAATAAATATTCTACAAGTGGTTTTAAATAACTATTGCTATAAGGAGCGTGTGTTAAGTCGTATAATATACTTCTATTCCAAGGGTCATGTTTAACATTTACATCAAACTTTGGGTTATGTATAATTTTATCAATTTGTTCAACTGAATGTTTTTTTGTTGCTTCATCCGCACCAGCTAAAAAAGTATAACGGAATACCTCCTGACTATCAAAAGGCATTATTTGTTTACACGTAACTGCTATATCACTTCGACATATGGGGCAGGTTGGTTTATTGCGATTGCTCTTACACCATCCAACCAAACAGCCTTTATGAAATTTATGTTTGCATTTGGTTTTCACTTGTCCGGACGAAATTCTGTCTAAACATATAGCGCATGTATTATCTAACACACTTTCACAATTTCCAGTCTTTTTATTTTTACGCGTTCCATTAGGACATCGTTTTTTTGCGGTTGTCGTATTCGGCATTTTGTATATCATATATCAACATTTTATTTATGTCTAGCAAAATTGAATTAAATGGTAAACTTATCTAATATGTATAAACAATATGTCTTTACAAAATGATAAATCTTTAAAAAAGGTTATAATTAAACGAAAGAAATTAGAAAACGTCATGGTCGAAGTTCCGGATATTGATATAAAACATCAAGAAGGTCTCTCCTATCTATCGACACTTCCAGACAAATCGATTGACCTGGTTTTAACCGACCCTCCTTATATTATTTCCAGAGACAGTGGTATGAATTCGCATTATAATCAAGTCAAAGAAAATGAACGTTTAAATATTGAACACATGAAGAGTGAAGATGAATGGATATCATATAAGACAGAAAATGGATTAGCCGATGATTCAAAACGCGATAATTATATGAAATATGGAACTATTTATGGAAAAAAATATTGCGTGAAAACAGATTATGGTAATTGGGACAGTGATTTCACAATGGATAGTCTCGACCGTTTTATTGGAGAATATTATAAAAAACTACGTGTTGGTGGAACAATGATAATGTTCTTTGATATTTGGAAAATTACAGACCTAAAAGCCCTGTTTGAAAAACATAATTTTAAACAAATTCGCTTTATTGAATGGATTAAAACCAATCCCCAACCGTTGAATTCGGCTGTAAATTATTTGACGAATTGTCGAGAAATCGCAATGGTGGGGGTTAAAGGCGGAAAACCTACATTTAATAGCAAATATGATAATGGGATTTATCATTATCCACTTCAAGGTGGGAAAAACCGATTTCATCCTACACAAAAAAGTTTGCTTTTGTTTGAAGAACTCATTAAAAAACATTCTAATGAGAACAGTGTTATCCTAGATACATTTCTGGGCGGAGGAACAACCGCATTCGCATGTAAAAATACAAATAGACGTTTCAGGGGGTGTGAATTATCAAAAGAATATTATGATAAAGTTATGGAACTGATTGTGTAGGATAAATACGATTATCATTAAAATAATCTTTTTATATGTATTATGAAAACCTTTTCACTTTTGTTTCTGAATTAGTCACAAATTTCATAACCTTTGGTTCTTCTCCGAAAATATAGTCACGACTATGGGCGGATACTAAATGTTGAATCAGACATGATACAGGAGGTTCTGATTCATCTATTTCAACATACATATGTGCGTATTTTAACGTGCGTAAATGATGAATCGCCGGCACAAGATCACGATTATACATTTCGATAAACGTTGTTAAAAATGTTCGAGTTCCGGTTTTTTTATATTCTTGAAATAATTTTTCGGAGTCTTGTTTGAGTCCGTGGATTTCAGCAACTTTCTTTTCGATCATTAATTTTGTCTCTTCATTGTTATGAATAGAATCATACCGGTCAATCGCATCTTTATATATATCACTCGATTCCATGTAAGTGTCGATATGTTCTTTAAAATCACTTGAATAGGTTTCGGTATTAATATATTTAAACACCGAATTTAATTTATCTACAATAATTTGTTGTTTGTCGTCTTCAATCTCTTTTGAAAACATATTAATAACGTCTTCATTGCGTGTATAATCTCCTTCATAAATAGAAATGTCTAGTTTACACGGACTTTTATCATCTCCACATTTCGCACTATAATATTTATCTTTATGTGAGAATATAGAACCTACCTTTCGATTACAATTCACACAAACGGGTTTCACATCCCCAACCAGTTTCTTTCGATCCTTTTTATTCGCTCCTTTTGCAAAAGCCTTCTTTTTCAAATTCATAAAATTTGTATCATATGTATTTTTAAGACGGAAATATTCGTGTAAACTTTGTAAGTAATCGAGTTTCTTTCCTGACTTCGAATGTCTAACTTCCCCTTCTCGTTCAATTTCAATAAAAGGGTTATTTTCCATTTCAATACGTGTAAGAGATGTCGGCACGTGTTGTAATACCAAAATAGGATTATTCGAACAAATTAAATGTTTCAATTGTTGGGTTGTTTCTAAATTAAGTTCTTTCAACTGATTGTTTTCGACGTTTAAAAATTCGAGAGAATCCGGTAATTTTGATAGTGTTTTTAATTCATTATTGGCTAGATTCAAATGGGTTAATTTATCTAATCCATTTGCGTCAAAAGAGTTGATAATATTGTGTGAAATGTCGATCTCCTCTATATCTTTGGGTAAAAATCCAAGATTTTTGATTATATGTCCACTACAATGAAGTATTTTTACGGAATCGGGTATATTAAATAGACTCGTTATTTCCCCCGTATTTTCAATGTATATGGCTTTGATATTCGTAATATTCTTATCTTTTAATATAGAAAAATCCACATCACCACGCATCGTTTTGGAAATGTGCAATTCATTTATCTGTGAAAAATCGATACTATCAATAATTGTAGATAATATTGCTTGATTATCATTTTCAGATATAATTTCTTCACGTTCTACAGGTTTACTCATTTTATAACGGATTATAAAATAAATAGATATTAAAATTTTCATCTACTTGACGTTAAATTTCCAATAGGAGTACTCATTAAATTTTTTTGCTGAACTTGATAATATCGTATTCTATCTAAAATATGCTGCTGGTCCTTATATAATTTCAATTTTCTCTCATATTTAGACGGCTGGTTTTTGTTTGAGTAATATAAAAATAATCCCACCACTGTGATAAATAAAACACCTATTCCTATATTTAATACATTGTTGTATATATTTACTCTATTTTCGTGACATATTTTCAGGCGGTCCACTAAAAATTCCCCAAAATGTGATTCGGTTAATCGTGGTTTATCGTTTACTATATTATACATTATACTATAGAATTACATAAATTAATAACATTTCTTCGCTATTTTTATGAAAATACCGCAGATTCTACGTGATTCGACTCTATCGTATAAGGATTATTTGAAAATATAATTTCTTGTAAATTACATATTTCATTCAATGTCGTGTTTAAATAAAATATCATTTGATCCATTGTATGAAAACTCATCAATATACCATTCATATCGAATAGTTTAAATAAACCCACCTTTAATAAAACATCAGTTTTGGAAATGATTAAATGTGTAGTTCCGGTGACGTGTATCGCTTCTATTAAACGTTTTAAATTTAACCATTTTATCTTTCTCTTTCGACCGGTAGTAACACCATATTCCTCTCCGGCTTCACCAACAGCATTCAATTCTTTATTCTCAAATAAACATTCGGGAAATTCCGGATCAATTCCCGAACGTGTATCGTATATTTTAGCAGCCCCATAAATATTTCTCACCAATTTTGGAGAAAATCCTAGACTACACGCACCATATGGTAACGTCACACTCGAAGTTGTGTAGGGATAATTACCTTGATTTATATCCAACCAGAACCCCTGGGCTCCTTCGCATAGAATCTTACCATGTAATTTCTCATCCCATAAAAATTCGCGCAATTCTTCTACTTCAGATACACGTGTTCCAACTCGTCGGTATTTATCACCATAACAAGGTGCTATACCCTTTGATGTTGTTCCTTGAACAATAGAAATTTTCGCAATATCTTCTGCAATATGCTCATTCGTCACAATATGCGCCTTTGGAGATATCTTTATTAAAGAAACGTTAAAATTATGGTCCTGTAAATACTTAATTTCAGCAAAAAACGCATCTATATTTACCACACAATCTGGTCCAATTATAGAGGGAATATTATAAAATACACCACTTGGTATTAAGTGTGTTTTAAACTTAATACCATCTACAAATACCGTATGTCCCGCATTATTTCCTCCTGCCCATCGGCAAACAAAATTATATCGATTCGTCCTTGCTAATTCCGAAACAATTTTTCCTTTCGCTTCATCGCCCCACGCTAATCCGCAGCAAATATCCACCCCTGTAATTTTCATGCTATAATTAAATTATACACTGTTGTTTATATATTATTTATTGAATAAATAATATACAGTTACTCCTTTTCTACAAAATCTTTGTGTTATGTATAGAATGTCCGAAGTTTCAACTAAAAAAAAATCGTCGGGTGTAACCGCATTAATAATTATATGTATAACATTCATTGTACCATTGGCCTTGTGGTTTAGTGTAGCATATAATTCTTCTGGAGGAGTCATAAATTCATTTTTGTTATTTTTAGGTATTTATGGATTCGCATTTTTGATCACATTGATGTATTATCGAATGGTTATTCAAGATGATATGGAAGCCAAAATCGACAAAATAAATTCAATGAAGGTGAAATCAATCGCTGCTACTACATTCGCATCATTTTCACTTGTTTTAATGACCATTTTTATTTTGGCCGTAAATCCTAAATTAATCACAATGTTTGAAAATACAATTGGTATTTGGTTTCTTGGAATAACGGGTAATCGATATTTTGCGAATGATGTATTCTATTCAAAAACATTTAGTGACTTAAGAGAAAACACAGACGATAAAAGTATTTTTGACCAATCCTTTTTATTAACACGATTTTCAAATGATAATATAGATGAGTTTATTGATGTAATACGACCATTAATGAATAAATTAGATGAAATTCCAGATTTACCCGTAGAATTTCCATTCGATTTTACCCCCAGATTTAAAGCAGAAGGTGATATAAAGAAATTACGTGAACTAGTATCAACCAAACATCTGGTTGGATACTTTTCCTGGATATATTTCACATCCATATTGTCTCTTATTATCAGTATTATATCAGTCACTATGAAGACAATGTAATTATAATTTTATATTTCCATAATATATACAAATGGAATCCGGACTTACAATGTTACTTCACTCTGCGGTTATAGGCCTCGTAGCCTATTTGGTTATGCTATATATTTTGGGACAAAAACAAGTCGTTGCTGAAAATAGAAGTATTGTATTGGCTGCGTTTGTATTAATATACATGATTGCTTTTGGACATGGTCTCCCAACAACCGTTAATAAGAATTTATATTAAACCATTTTAATTTCAAAGTTACAATTTTGAAA
>Ga0233434_1004676_pt1 | contig 10401 bp, 9 predicted proteins | sample SI_122_August201_4_FD_182738 | JGI IMG/M metagenome (GOLD analysis project Ga0233434, IMG submission 182738) | Seawater microbial communities from Saanich Inlet, British Columbia, Canada - SI_122_August2016_120_MG | ecosystem: Environmental > Aquatic > Marine > Inlet | place: Canada: British...
CCGAAATGTTATATGATTCTCCAGATTTCCCTTTCAAAAAAACTTTCATTATGGCATCACAATGATCTTCAACATATAACCAATCACGAATATTTTTCCCAGTACCATATATTGGAATTTTCATATTTTGTTGAGCTCTGAGAATTGTTTTTGGAATGACTTTTTCTGGAAATTGCCTTGGTCCAAAATTATTTGTACATCGTGTTATCAATACATCAATTCCATAGGTTTTCTGATATGATTCTGCAATTAATTCTGCAGATGCTTTTGAAGCAGAATATGGATTTGATGGTTTAAAAATATCCCTTTCTTTTGCAAAACCTGTATCTAAACTTCCGAAAACTTCATCAGTAGATATTTGAAGAAATTTAACATCTGGTTTTTTCTTTCTAATTACATCCAAAATAGTATATACTCCCATAATATTTGAAACTAAAAATGGCTTTGAATCAAATATACTTCTATCCACATGCGACTCAGCAGCAAAATTTACAACTCCATCCACTTGTCCTACTAATGATTCAACAATTTCTTTATCATTTATGTTTCCTTTAACATATGTATATTTTCCAGATTTGTCAATTTCATTCAAACTTTTAATATTTGATCCAATTAATTCTGCATCTAAATTTATTATTTCTAAATTGGGATAATTTTCTAAAACATGTAAAATAAAATTACTCCCGATAAATCCTAATCCGCCAGTAACAAGAATTTTCATTTATGCACCTTTTGTAATATTGTCAACTTACGTTACTTCGTATTTTTGTATTTAAACTATCTTTCTATACAAAATTAGATAATCGTATGAAGTATATTTCAAGACTTTTATAATTAAATACTTTATAAAATGAAATGATAGATGATAGTTTTAATATCATTGATTTAGAAAAACATGATACAAAAGATATTGTTGATGGACATATTAATGGGAATCTTACCGTAATATGGCGAGATTGGGATCAAATTATTTCAGATCCTCCAAAAATGGTTTATGTAACATCTGTTAATCCAGGTGAAATTAAAGGCCCTCATCTCCATACCCTGAGAGATAGTTATTTTACATGCATTCGAGGGAGCGTAATTTTTGTAATTAAAGATAAATCAGGAAAATATGTTGAAATAGAATCAAGTGAGAAAAACCCTACTCTCATTCATATTCCTAAAAATATTCCTTCAGCTCATCTTAATTCCACAAATCAAATGTCTACAATTTTGACTTTAGCTAATGTAGCATGGAAACCAAATGATGATGAAATGAAAAATATAACTTTTGATGAATATGACTGGAAAAAATGGAAAAATATCTAATAGTTTAGATTCTTCTTCAATCAAAAATATAGTGTTTTTTGATTCTTCATGTAATTTTGAGAACTTTAAAAATACACTTGATACGTGTGATTTGATTATTACTTTTGATTATTTTTCACACAATCTTTTGACTTCTAAAAAAATTGCCCATGAAATTTCTGATAATTATATTATTGAATCTGATTTATCTTTAATTCAGAAAAAATCATATCATTTTTCAGAATGGTATTCAAAAGATTCAATACAAAAAATCTTAAATTATGAGGGTGTCAATTTAGGTGAACTTTATTATGCAGAATTACATTATTTTTTAGTACCTTTTTTAAAAAAATTGTTAGAAATACACAAAATTTCTTCTCAATACGTTGATTCTATTTTTATTTCATCTGGGATATTATATCAAATCATTAAAAATCATTCAAAGAATTCTGTAGAAATTCAAACAAACAATAAATCATCAGAAGAATTTTTGTATGATTCAGTTCAATTCCCTCTTAAAATTGGAACCTTTTCTCACACTTTAAAATTTTCCAGAAAAAATTATAAAAAAATAAAATCTTTTTCTGATAAAATTATTAATCAACTATTTGGATACAAAAAACGATTTTCAGAAAATAACAAATCTGTATTGATCGTTGAATTTGATACTGTTCGATATGAAAGATTATTGCATGAATCAAAAAATTACCCAATTAATCTGGTTTCGTTTTGTAGACGAAGACCATCAATTTGGAATAATTCCTCATTTAACATAATCAAAAACTCTAATTGTATTATAGAAACTGAATCTTCACTAAAAAATAATCTTAAAAATATTGATTTTCAAAAAATAATAAAATCTAAATTATTAGAATTATGGGAAATGGAAAGTTTTTTTCAAGGTTATTTTTCTTTAAATGATAAGTCATTTTGGACTATTTTATCCCCCTTTTTTAAAGAATTAACTGAAAAACGATTTCCTGAAGCAATTTTTGAAATAAATAATGCAAAAGAATTGTTTGAAAAATATGATTTTTCATCAATTATGGTGTGGTCGGAATTAGGATTCAATGAAAAGATATTGATAAAATTGGCCAGGACTAAACAAATCCCAGTTGTTTTAATTCAACATGGTCTTGGTTTTGAAACAGAAAAAGCTATTGAGTTTACCAAGTTTATGGGAGGAATTCCAAAATATATTGATCATTATATTGTTTGGGGGAATTCATTCAAAGATTATTTATTAAAATCTAATTTTGAAGGAGCAAAAATTCAAATTTTAGGGAGCACGCTGCATGATGATTACTTTAATTCTTCAAATATTTGTGGGAACGATTATCTGTTATTAACTACTACATCTCCTGTAAAAAATGAAATAAATGGATTATTAGTAAAATCACGATGTAATTATGAAAAAGTAATTAGTGAAATTTGTAAAATTATGAAAAAATTAAATAAAAAATTAATTATAAAAACACATCCTGACTTTGAAGATATTGACATTACAGAGATTGTAAAAAATGTTAATGGTGATATCACTATTTTGAAAACTGCAAATATATTAGAACTGATGCCCTCTAGTGAATTATTAATCTCTATAGATTTTTCAACCACCATTTTAGAAGGTCAAATTTTAAAAAAACCTATTTTTGCAATTCCTGCAACTGATTATAAATATGGAAAACATAAAATTTTTACATCTAATTCTACATCCCTTATTAATATCGAAAACTTAGAAAAATCTCTCAAAGATTATTTTGAAAGTAATACAATTAAAAATGAAATCATATCTAAGCAAAATTCTTTCGTAAATGAATATTTTTCTAATCAAGGAACTGCTACTAAAAATATTTTAGATTTTCTTTTAAAATTATGAATTAATCAGCATATTGATATACCTATTACTGAAGTTAAAATCATGAAGAAATTTGTAAATTCAAATAATTTATTGTCCGAAGCTAAATCACTAATTCCTGCACTTTCTCAAACTTTTAGCAAAGCTCCATACAGTTATGTTGAAGGCGTATACCCTACTTACTTAGAAAGTGGTAAGGGAAGCCATGTTTTTGATGTTGATAATAATGAATTTATTGATTATGTTTTAGCATTAGGTCCTATAACGTTAGGATATAATTATCCTAAAGTAAACAAGGCTATTACATCTCAATTAAAAAAAGGAATCTCTTTTTCAATACCTCATTCGTTAGAAGTTGAGGTTTCCAAAAAACTAAATTCAATTATTCCAAATGCTGATATGGTTAGATTTGCAAAAACAGGTTCAGATGCATGTACAGCAGCTGTTAGATGTGCAAGAGCGTTTACCAAACGTGAAAAAATTGCTTACTGTGGAACTGGAGGAGTTTGGCATGATTGGTTTACAATTATTACAAGTAGAAATGAAGGTATACCAAAATTTCTTAAAAAAATGATTAAAAAATTTAATTTCAATGATATTGAATCTCTAAAAATAATTGCTGAAGAATGGAAAGATGATTTGGCTGCTATCTATATTGAACCAATTATGTTAGAATATCCTGAAAAATCATTTCTAAAAAATGTTAAAAAAATTGCAAAAAATATTGGAGCCGTTTTAATTTTTGATGAAGTAGTTACTGGATTTAGATATTCTTTAGGTGGTGCTCAAGAATTTCTAAACATTAAGGCTGATATTACCGCATTAGGAAAAGGTATGGCTAATGGAATGCCGTTAGCAGCTATTACAGGTAAACAGGAAATTATGGAAAAATTTAACGATATTTTTTATTCCACTACGTATGGTGGCGAAACACTATCTTTAGCTGCATGTTCAGCAGTAATCGATGAATTTCAAGAAAAACCTGTCATAAATCACATCACAAAATTAAGCAGTTACTTTTATCACAAATTTAATGAATTGACAAATGAATTGGATATGAATGTTAAAATGGAAGGAACTGATGTTAGATCAGTAATTAATTATAGAGATACTAAAGGTAATATTTCATTATTGCATAAAAGCTGTTTTTATCAAGAAATGATAAATCAAGGAATTCTTTTTGGACCTGGAGCAGTTTTGTTAAGTTATTCCCATTCAAAAAATGATATTGATGTGACGTTAGATTCATGTAGAAATGCTTTATTAAAAATTAAAAAATATGAGCAAAAACATGATTTAAATAAATTACTTAAAGGAAATAAAATTAAACCCGTGATGACATTCTAATGAAAAAAAATCAAAAAATTAAAAAACTTTCCGGTCTAATTATAGGCTGTGGTTCTATTGGAGAACGACATTTATTTAATTTACAAAAATTAGGTCTTAAAGATATTATAATTTATGATAAAGATTTAACACAACTCAAAAAAATAGAAAATAAATATTCTGTCAAATCATTTTCAAATATCGATAAAGCATTTTCTGCAAAACCTGATTTTAGTATAATTTGCACTCATCCAATATCTCATATTACGTTTGGAGAAAAATCACTAAAAAATAATGTTCATGTTTTTATGGAAAAACCCCTATCTCATGAACTTAAGAATGTAAAACAATTTTTGAACAAATCTGAGTCTAAAAAAATCAAAATTTCTGTTGGATATAATTTTAGGTACAATTTGGGTCTAAATTATATTAAAAATTTTTTTGCCAAAAATTCTATAACTCCATCTTTTATTTCTTCAACTGTAGGTAACCATATCAAAAATTGGAGACCTAATTCAAATTACAAAAATCATTATATTCTAAACAAAGGAGGTGGAATAATTTTGGATGCCTCTCATGAATTTGATTTTGTTAGGTGGTTATTAGACGATAAAGTTGTCTCTGTCTATTGTCAATCTATAAAAACTTCTAAACTAAGTAAAAAAACTGAAAGTTTAGCCTCAATAACTCTGAAATTTAAAAAGGGAACAATAGCAAATTTCACTTTAGATTACATTCGTCCATTTTATGATCGAAAATGTCAATTTCTTACCGAGAATGAAATAATTGATTGGAATTTTTCGATAGAACCTAAAATATCTAAAAATTATAATGTTTCTTCCAAATCTCTTGTATCTTATCAAAATCATAAAAAGAAATCTTTTTCAAAAAATTTTATTAGTCCTGTTAATCAAATGTATAAAGAAGAAATTAATGATTTTCTTATTTCGTTGGTGACTAATGAAAATGTAAAAATAAATGGTTGGGATGCATATGAGACACTTCGTATTGCTGATGCTGCATTACGATCATCAAAAATAAACAAACCAATTATTTTAAAATAAATCATTGATCTAATTTAAGAGATTTAAAATATCCTTCATTTCGTTTTATATGTTCATTACTTTTTGCAATACTTGGGTTTTCTTTAAAAATTCTGAGAATTGAATTAGTTGTAAATTTTAATTTGGGATTCATAATTTTATAAATTCTTCTAATTACTTTAAGATCTGATATTTCATCAACAGTCCATCTTAAATGTGAATTATCTTTTTTATTTTTATAATTATAAATTTTAAATTTTTTTGGATTATTTCTAATATATGGAGTTACATGCTCCAATTCTGATTTCTTTTTTGCTTTTCTAAAATTCATTTCTAGAGTTTTAAATGACATTATCTCTACATCTAAACCATCTGGGAAAGTTGGCGGTAATGTATTTGTCATATAATCATAATCACTTTTCAAAAAAATTGTTTTCATTTTATTTATTATATTTGGATCAATTAGAGGACAATCTGCTGTTATTCTAATTATTATATCAGAAGAATGTATGATGGCACAATCGTAAAATCTTTTTAAAACATTTGTTGTATCACCTTTAAAAATATCAATATTAAATTCTTCAATTATTTTTTCTAATACTTGATCTTGTTTCTTTTTAGTTGTAACAAGAACAATGTTATCGATTCCTTTTACATCTTGTAGTCTATTGATAATGTGCCAAATCATAGGTTTTTTTTCAATTTTTCTTAGAATTTTTTTTGGAAATCTTTGAGATCCGGTCCTTGCTTGAACCATGATAGTAATTTTTCTTTTTTTCATATGATTATTTGATGATATTATATTTTTCATTTGATATTATTTGTTATAATATATAAGATAAAAATTAAGTCATTAAAAAATTATTTTTATCAATTTTGATTTAATTTCTATATAATTTTGATATAAAATTTCATATATTAAATATTAATTCAATTATTTGTATTTGCTATGAATTCTCAAAATTATTTCTGCCTTCAAAAAAATATTTTTGAATACAAAAATTATTCATTAGTTCCAATTAGAATTCAAGATGCTGAATCTATTAGAATATGGAGGAATCAACAAATTAATGTACTCAGACAGGATTCACCTATTTCTTCTGATCAGCAAAAAATGTATTTTAAAGAAGTAATACAACCGTTATTTAATCAAAAAGAGCCACCATTACTTCTTTTCAGTTTCTTAGAAAAATCTGATTTTATTGGATATGGTGGATTTGTTCATATTGATTGGAATAAAAAAACTGCAGAAATTTCATTTTTAGTTGAAACAAAAAGATCTAAAGATTCCACACTGTATCGTAATGATTTCACTTCATTTTTATTTTTATTAAAAAGAATTGCATGTGATGATTTGAAATTTTCTAAATTATTTACTGAAACATACGATTTAAGACCAATTCATAATGAAGTAATTAAAAATAGTGAGTTCAAGCTAGAAAATATACATAAAGGTGGAAAAATTATTGATGGTAAGTCTGTTGATATTTTATCCCATTCCTACATTTGTAAAAATTAAAAAAATACTAAGTATAGAGACAAATAATTGATGTAAAAATGGCTAATAAAAAAATTAAAGTTTTAGTTACCGGTGCAGGTGGTGCAGGAACTTTAGGTCGAGAAATAATAAAATCATTTTCAATGATTCCAAATGAATATGATATAATTGCTACAAATATTGATTCTACAGATTTAGCTATTAATGATAATGTCAAAAAAATAAAAATTCTTCCTGCTAATCATCCAAAATATATTGATACATTGTTAAAAATATGTAAGAAAGAAAATATTCAAGCAATTGCACCTGGATCTGAACCTGAAACACTAATTATATCAAAAAATTCTAATCTTTTTTCTGAATCTAACATAGTTTCTTTAACAAATAAATATGATTTGGTAAATTTATGTACAGATAAATTATTATTTTCTAAATTTCTGACATCAAAAAATATTACAACTCCAAAAACTTTTTCTTTTAATGATATTTCTGAAAAATCTTCTTTTAATTATCCATTGATAATTAAACCAAGGATAGGATCTGGCTCTCGAAATGTTTTTTTAGCACAAAATTTTGAAGAATTATCTTTTTTTATAAAATATTTAATTAAACAAAAATTAGATCCTATTATTCAAGAATATATTTCAGGTACTGATAATGAATATACAATTGGTTTACTATATTGTGATGGTGGAAAATTAAATACTTCAATTGCTATGCGTAGAAATCTACATAGTGGATTATCAACTAGAAGTACTATTGAATTAGAAAACAATGATTCTCTAATAATCTCGTCTGGAATATCTCAAGGATTATTTGATGACTTTTCACTAATTCGAAAAAAAGCTGAAAAAATTGTGGCAATTTTAGATTCTGATGGTCCAATTAATATTCAATGTCGAATTAAGGATGATGAATTATTTGTTTTTGAGGTAAATCCAAGGTTTTCAGGAACTACTTCTGCTAGATCATTAGTCGGATGTAATGAGCCTGATATACTAACTCAATTTAGAATTAATGGACAAATTCCAAAAAAATTCCAATACAAACATGGTTTTGTATTGAAAGATTTTGTAGAAAAATTTATTCCTACTATTGATTAAATTTCATTATGACTCTGTCTTCTTTAGTTATTTTTGATTTTGATGATACTATTGTAAATAATGATAAATTAGATTACATGGGATTTAAAATCCCATGCACAATTTTAAATCTTAATTTTCCATCTAAAAAAAAACTTCAAACATATAGGATAAAAGGAAAATCGGCTAAAGAAATTATTATTGAAATCAATGGACATACGAAAAAATTAGATAAATTTCTAAAAATAAGAAATGCATATCTTATTCATGAATCTATTAATTATTTATATCTAAAATCATACTCTAAATTATTATTTAATAAATTAAATAAATTTAATTTTGATTTAATAATTTGCTCTGCAAATTCCAATCCAATAATAATAAAAAAATTTTTAAAAAAAAATAATATTGAATATTTATTTAAAGACATTGTTACTATGAATGATCTTAACAAACATATTGATAATTCTACTTATTCTAATCGAATTTTAATAAAAACAAAACTTCTTAATTTAATTCATAAAAAATATGATCTTTCTAAAAATAATTTTATATTTATAGGAAATTCTTTAGAAGATTATAATGCTTCAATAAAATCAAAAATTAAATTTATTTATTTATTAAATACATATTTACCAATTCCAAAACTTAAAAATTTAACAAAAGTTTCAAAAATGAATCAAATTTTTGATATTATTCATGAAAAAATTAACTAAAGTATTAATTTTGGTTTTTAATTTCATGTTGATACTTCAATAATTATTGTTAGATCTCTTCCCACTCCACATAAAGAATATGCTTGACATAATTTATGAAAATTGTTCATATTGTCATTTGCCATAATCAAATCTAATTCTACTCTTGCATAATGAGCAGCTTTCCCATTATCTTCATTTTTAATATAATTTGAACCTGGATGAAATAAAAAGAAATCAATTGGAAAACTTGAGAACATATCTATCACATTAAAATTTAATTCTTGCATGAATAATGAAATATTTTTTGTATTAAAATAGTGTAAATGTTCTGGTGGTGATACCCAAAATTTTTCTTTTAAATATTCTAATTCCAAGGCTTTTAGTTGAAGTTCACTAAAATCATTAGGTACTGTAATGAGAATTACCCCTCCAATATTTAATAATTCTTTTACTTGCGTTAATAATTTTCTAGGATCTATTACATGCTCTAAAATATTTAGAAGAACAATTACATCAAATTTTTTTCCTAATTTATTATAGTTTGACAAAATATTATATGCATCACCAAAATCCATATATTTTTCTAAATCAGAATTAAATTTTTTAATTGCAAAATTACTAAAATCCACTCCCTTAATTTCCCATCCGTGTAATTTTGCTTTATTTAACATAAATCCTTCACCTGCTCCAACTTCTAATAAAGTTCCAAAATTTTCTTTAAATTTAGGACGTGCTTTGTAAATTGAATTTAGATATAATTCATTAATGAGATTAATATGATTCAATTCTTTTTTGTTATAACTGTCTTGATAATTTTTTGGCCTAGTTTTTTCTTGTTGATGAGAAGAATTTTTATACATTTCTAATAGTTCTTCACTAGTGGGAATTTTTTTAATTGATATGAAACCTGCTGGATCAGTTATGGTTTCATTTTTTTCATCCATGACCAATTAATTTTAATATATTATTTATCTAAATACCCTTCATTTATTCAAATGTTGTAATAATATTGGATTCCTAGATAATTTATACTTAAAACGATATAATTCAAAAATTGATTAGTAATTTCTACCTAGTTATCTTTTGATATTTATTTAAATCATTGATTACATTCTAGTATATGGCTAAAATAAAATTATTTGATCCTTTCATAGATATTAATGAAAAATTTGCAATCAACAAAATTATAAAAAGTCGATTTTGGGCGTCTGGATCTGGAACTGGAGATGTAAAAAAATTTGAATCTAATTTTAAAAAATATGTGGGTTCCAAAGAATGTGTTGCATTAAGTAATGGCACAGCTTCTTTACACCTTGCTTTATCAATGGTTGATATTAAAAATAAAGAAGTAATTTTACCTTCATTATCATTTGTATCTACAGCACATGCAGTCATATATAATGGTGGAAAACCAGTTTTTGCAGATGTTGATCCTAGTACATTATGTTTAAACCCAAATGAAATTCAAAATTTGATTACTTCCAAAACTAGAGTTATTTTACCTGTTCATTTTGCAGGAATGCCTGTTGATATGAAAAAATTTGATTCTATATGCAAAAAAAATAATCTCATTTTGATTGATGATGCAGCACATGCTGCGGGAACAAAA
>Ga0233434_1004680_pt1 | contig 10397 bp, 9 predicted proteins | sample SI_122_August201_4_FD_182738 | JGI IMG/M metagenome (GOLD analysis project Ga0233434, IMG submission 182738) | Seawater microbial communities from Saanich Inlet, British Columbia, Canada - SI_122_August2016_120_MG | ecosystem: Environmental > Aquatic > Marine > Inlet | place: Canada: British...
GCCTTTTATAAAAACGACATAATATATATATATATGTCTTTTGTTATTAAACACCTATTATCGCAATCACCCAAGGTTGTTTTGTATGAAAAACCCGGCATTCTTGTTGCGAAATGTAGTTATAGTATTATTAATTCAACGTCGAGCAGTATTAATAATTTATATGTGAATCCTGATTTTCGACAAGAAAAATATGGTTCTAGAATTTTAAAATTTACAGAATCGGTCTTAAAAAATACTTATAATATAAATAATATTCAATTATTAGCCCATGAATTACCTCACGATAATTTGACGTCATTTTTCGAGAAAAATGGGTATGTTATTCAATCAAAACACTCAACTGAAACTTATGATGATGGGTCTAACTTATTTAATCTGATTCCTATGAGCAAAAAGGTTTGATTTATTTTGTGTTTTATATAATGGTAGTATAAATATATTACCATTATATGAATAATGATTATATGCGTTTTGCATGCGGAAATGTGTCTGCATTTGTCGCGACGTCATTTGTCCATCCAATGGATGTAATAAAAATTTCAAAACAACTGAATATAAAACCTCAATACAATTTTTCTAATTTATATCGCGGATATACAATTGGATTATTACGTCAAGCGACATATTCCTCACCGAATGTATTTATTTTTACTCAACTACTGAATAATTATAAAAAAAAGAATAATAATAGTGAACCTGAATATCTTCGGAAATTATTATATGGTTCTTTTTCTGGTGCGATTAGTGGATTCACTGGAAATCCAAGTGAAGTGATTCTTGTTCGGGCGATACAACCTGATAAACCAAAACAAACATTTATAAAATATTCAAGAGATGTATATAATCAATACGGACTAAGGGGGTTTTTTAATGGATATAAAGCCGCAATATCACGTTCACTTGTTTTTAATGGTACGCGATTATCACTATATTCACAATGTAAAACAATTTTAATAAATAAATATCCCTCCTTGAAAAATACAACTACTCTCCATTTTATGACGGGAGCTATTAGCACTATTTCTGCTATTATCATAAGCAATCCGATTGATGTAATAAAAGCACGAGCACAAAAGGCAGATGCCGTCACTATTCCAGAAATAGTGAAAACCGCCTACAAAAATGAAGGTTTCTCAATTTTATATAAAGGTCTTTTTCCAAGTATTAGTAAAAGTTTGCCTCATTCTATTATATCATTCGTTGTACTCGAAAAAATGATGCTATTAATTACAGGAAAGGAAGCAATATAATATATTGAAAATATATAAATGGAATTCTCACGTAATATTTTCTTAATCATTATTTTAACAATTATCTGTATAGCAATGTTTTTTTATTATAATCGCAATAAACAACCCTATAAGGGTAGAGGATATTGTGATATTACAGACGACTATGTAGAACCAAATATATATAACGGCTTTATTTCCGATAAAGAGGGAAAATATATATTAGACAAGGCGAATCCTATGTTTAGAGAAAGCAAATTGGTAAGTGGATTTAGTAATAGCGTTCGAAAAAGTCAAACCGCTTGGTTAAACAAAAATGATCCTGTAATTGGAACGGTTATAAAACGAGTTTGTGAACTTACAAATATTCCTTTTGAAAATGCCGAAAAAATGCAGGTAATTAAATATGAACCCAATGGATTTTATATTGACCATTTTGACGCTTCTTGTGATGATAAAAAAGAATGTGTCGAATTTGAGAAAAACGGTGGACAACGCGTCCTTACAATGATTATTTATTTAAACGATGATTTTACAGGTGGAACGACACGTTTTAAAAATTTACAAAAGGAATTTCAACCAGTTAAGAATAATTCTCTTCTTTTTTATTCGTTACAGAAAAACGGGAATAAATGTCATCCACTTTCATTACATTCAGGAATGCCTGTGAAGACAGGAGAAAAATATATCGCCAATGTTTGGTTACGTGAACGACCATATAAAACCATTTAGTATGGGACTAGTCCCTATTTCATTTCCAATTCTTGGACACGTCTCATTAATCTTTTTATTTCCTCTTGTTGTTTTGAAAGAGTCATTACTATTTCATCCGGAGTCATAGGTCTTTTCTTGTTACCTGGAGATTCTACCATTATACGAAGTCCAATTGAATTCGAATTTTCTATATTTTTCCGTTTTTCGTCGATTTCTTTTATTTGTTTTAATACATCGGGTTTATATTTTGGTAATCCTTGTTTATATTTTGTTAACATTTTATCAATTTTCACCATAAAAAAGTCAAAAATGTCCTTTTCAAAGTCGTTTTTGATAAAATCTTGGACTTTTCTCGGACTTTCTTTGAAATATTGGGGATGTATAGCATTCAACATATTCTTTTTATCAAATGTATTATGTTCATGTGAAAATACCAATATGGTTTTCATAGGGTCTAATTGAACAAATGGTATGGTATATTCCTTTAGAAATGAACGCTCTTCGGCCAATGCCGCCGTTTCATCATATGATGTAATGTCTAGTAGCTTTTTTCGAAAGGCAAATGTTCCGGCAGTCGCATGTGTATCACCAAATGGACCACTTTGATACATTTTCTCAATATGTCGGTAATAAATATATATCTCACTCGACCCCGCACAAAGGGCCTGGGGGTTTTTCATCAACGTATCTACACTATGTTCAACCCGCTGGGGGGGATAATAATCATCGTCGTCCATGTATACTAAAATATCTCCTTTAGTGTGTTTATGTATCAAATTTCGCTTCGCTCCTAATAACATCTTTTCTTGGACACGTATGTATTTTATCTCTGGGATATTAGATTTTTCAACAAGATCACTTATTGGATCTGTCCCATCATCCACAATAATCCATTCCATACAATTTTTAGGATAGGTTTGATTTCGAAAACAATGAAACATCATTTCTATAAATGGTCTCCTGTTAAATGTAGGCGTACATACGGATACAAATGGTTGTTCTTCACTAGACATTATAACCAATATTATAATGTATAGTTTATGTCGTTTATATCGGTTATTTCTTCTCACAATTACCTGTAATATATGAATATGAATATTTAGTTGTCTACAATGCTATTTGTTTCTGGTAACTCCATTGTATCATCACCCCCTTGTTGTTCATCGTTTACTGGTTCATCGGATTTTACCTCTTCCCTTATTTTTTTTAGACGTTCAACCGCATTAGAACTTATTTTCGGTTCTTCATGAGAAGTCGCAGCATTTTGACTCGCTACAACCGAACGGGTGGTTGACGTAGCACGATAATCATCTATACCACTTTTAACAGGTTGAGCTAATTCTCGCATAACTACATATTTCTGGTATAGAAACATACACAATATAACAATTAATAATATGTTAATAATGATCAACCACACAAATAATTGTTTGAATATATTCGAAATTCCATTGGGTGCTAGTAATCCACCGTCAGTGTTACGAATTCCTACCTTGCCTTTAATCGCCGAATTCCACTCCTTTTTATATAATCCAATACCACCCAATAACATTAATAAAAGCAATATTTCAAACATATTAATAGATGTATAATTAACAATACCTTTTAAAAAGTTTATAATTCTTTTAGGAAGTGCCCGCCACCAAGGATAAGAACCGAACCTCATATTTTCAACTGAACACATTTCATCATCTAAATCGGGTTCTAATGTATCAATTGAATTGGTTATGCCTGTTATCACCATACCGGCGTTAAATCCTTCATAAAAAACGACACCAAAAAATGTATATAATGTTAAATATGTGGATATAAAAAACATACCAAGAGGTATACTGACTGCTACCGTCCACATTGTATACATCAGCGTTGATATCAAAAACAACACCGAAAAGAAACCAATTGAGAAAATAGACCCTTGCTTACTTACTATAGAAGCCATTTCAATATCACCTTTTGCTTCAGAACCAAGAAACCATCCGACACTATATCTTCCTACGATTAAAATAGTTAAAAGCGATAAAACCGACGTATTATACTGCCCACGCATCGCATTGAAAAAATTCATTAATAATGACCCTTGGAAATTACCGGATACGAGAATAAAAAAGACGAAAAACAAAAGAATCATTATCACCGGAGTAGGAACGTATTTTTTAAGCAAGCCAATTTTTAATATGCACCAATTAAATGACTCAATCACACGGTATGCCGGTCCAATCGCACCATATAAATAGGTATTGTAATCTTTCAATTTATTTCCGTCAAATTCATATAATATTTCATCTTCCTTTTCCAAGAAAAAAATTATATAATACCAATTGTATACAAAATACCAAACTAGCATCATTGTAGTCATCTTTTGCGACTGATCTTTAAATATTTTTATCTCCTTCTCTGTTGCTGTATTTTGAGTTAATGCGTTCGCTATTTTGGTTAACGTATCATCGATAATCTTATTTATTCGTAATATAAATAACTGGATATAGATTTTAATTTGATGAATGCGCTCAGCAAGCTGTCTTGATACACTACCTATTACGCCCGATAAAGATCTCATCGAGCCTGTGATTTTATTGATTACTTTTTCGATACCCTTTACATCAATCTTGAACATAGATGATATATTTTTTGCGGTATCCCCAAATTCGTCAATATTTAATAAATCCAGATCTTTAAATGTATCACCCAAATTTGATAATTCAGACAAACCACTTAAATTGTCTATACTCGAACTTAGTTGATTTTCTAATTTCGCTATTGGATTTTGATTTACTTTACCTAATGAATTCATTAAATTTTGCCCTACTGCCTGTGTTCCTTCCTTAATTGTAGTTCCTATGTTTGATTCTTCTTTTGAATTTGTGTCTTCTAAATCATTAGACATACCTTCTATAATAGAAGATTTGGGAGGTTCATATATATTCTCAAAAATAGGAATATTTTTTGGATTCTCTCGTTTACGTATAGTGTTCATTTTTTGCTTAATAAATTTAATTTCACTATTTTCTTGTTTCAACGGTTCATTTTGTTTTTTTTTTATTTTCTTATCAGGAGACCATTTTTTCTTCCATTGACTCATATTCTATTGTATAATTTGTATATAATAGAATATGATAAATAACCCGGGGATTTATCTAGCATACATTAATCCACAATTTCCATTCACTATCGAAATAATATTATATCTCTCTTCTATCACATGTAGATTGTAATTATACACATATAATGCCCACGCAGGTTTGGAACTTACATTTATCGGAACACCACCATCATCACATTCAATATTTACTGTTGAACCATCTACATCTATGGGGGGTTTGTATGTAGTAAAATCCAATTCCACCGTCTTAAATCTTCCTGTATTTACCGCTCCAGATGGCTGATATTCAAATGGACTTGTATTTAATGCGAAATTATAACAATATAATCCTTCTTCAGCAAAACCTGCAGTTTTAATGTATTTCTCTAGATAATCATATACTCCACGAGGCATTGTAACTTCTCTATAATCTCCACCAAATACAATACCCAATGTTTCTAAAATAGCACGTCTGTTATAAGCACTATAATCTCCACTTTTATATACACCCAACGTCGCATCCAATGATATATTCGACGGTATCTCATTTTTATAAGCCCAATTTGTAAAATTACTCCATTCATTTCGCAAAAAAGCATCATTTCTTTGAAAAGACCACATCCAACTAGCAACCATTCCTGAAGCTGATTGAAGTTTTACACGCTGAGAACCGACTACATTTAAAAAATCATATTCATGTATCTCTTTTACTAAATATGCTTGGTCTTTTGCTGCGAAACTCGTTTTCTCATCTTCGGATAAGAAACAATATGTTGATAATAAATGAACATCCGCATCCCAATTATTAAATTTATTTGTATAATTACTTGCCGAAATATCGACAGCAGGAGGTGTCTGTAAAAATCGATATATTTGAAAAGCATCTTCTCCTGGTCTCACCTTTATATGAGGGAAATTTTCAGTATGATTAAATACATCACGAACCTGAAATAAATCAATCATAGGACGAATTGTTATATTAATATTCAACTCTTGATATTGTAGTGCGACCAGAGGAAACGCACAACGGCTATCTAATGTAAACCAAGCATTTATAGGAACATAAATCGCTCTTCCGCGAATAGACGGCTCTGCACCAGACGCATTTGTTGTATAAACCGCATTTGGATATTTGTTTGGCTGATAAGGTGGTGTGAATACACGTGTTGGGTCATTCGCGGGATTGTTTAACTCGGGAACATGTCCCGACATACTATTAAACAGTTTCTTTTTTGTATCATTGAAATCACGCTGCACCATCGCATGCAAGTATTGACCGGAATATTTCTGTAATGTTTGTGAACCACACGTAATTTCTATCTCTTCAATCATTTGTACACCTAAATTCTCGATCCATTTAAATTCATATGGCGACACGTTATTGTCTGTATTCGCACTAGCTGGCCATACAGGACTCCAAATATCCGGCAAATTTAATACAAGATAGGTATCCATCAAAAGATCAGCATATCGTTTTATCTTAAATGAAAATTTAGAAGGTTCGGCCACTTTTAATTCACGTAATCCATCATAATCCAACCGAAATTTTTGTAATCCAAAATTGGTATATTTGGAATATGTGACCTTGAAAAATGTCTTGCTCGGATTTCCTGTTAAAATTAAATTCGCATTGCCGACAGAAATAATATTTAATAATCCTCCAGGCATTATTTATAAAGTATATAATAACTGTCTATATTTTTGTTTTCTTAATTACTTTATCTGCTTTTTATATATTACAATGGCTGGATTTTTTGATAAAGAATTAATTAAAAACTTAATCGATTATATATTGATTTTTGGACTTTTAATTATTACTCTCTATTTTATTTACAACACAATTGTATCGAATCGGGATAAAAATCCCGATACAGGTCCTCCTACATTTGTAGATACATCCAATTCATACCAAAAAAATGAATTAAAAAGTATCGAAGATTCTAAAAATGGAGCTAGTATCGTAAATACAATGTTTTTAGCATCTGATGATAATGCTATTCGCAACTTTTGTGTTAAATCTTCATCCGATAGCGCATACACAGGTAAATACATGAATCTAGATATGGTTAAATATCTTTTGGGTCGTGGTTGCCGTTTCTTGGACTTTGAAGTTTTTATAAAAGACGGCACACCTATTGTCGCATATTCAACCAATAGACAATCTTTAGAGACATTTACTTCTGAAGCACCCGCTGTTTCTCTCGCCGGTGTTTTTTCTACCATCATGTCTAACGCCTTTACCGACACTTCGCCTAATCCAAAAGATCCCCTTTTTATTCATCTACGTATTAAAACACTCGACCCTAACGCTTACACTAAAATCGCAAAAATTATCAAAAGTGGTCTTGGTAAAAAAATGCTCAAGGATGGAAACGGTAATGCTGTTCCATTAACTCTCGATTCACAACTTACTACATTACAAGGCAAATTAGCCGTTATTGTTGATAAACATTCTTCACCTGGATATCAAAACTATTCTACTTGCTCACCCGACCAAACCGAATGTTTTAGTTTAGCAAATCAAGTAAACATGGTTAGTAATTCTCAAAGTATTCGAACATATTATCAAAGTGACCTTACATTTCAACCCATCAATCCACCTGATCCTTCTGTCTATTTATTTAGGATTGTTCTTCCCGATTTAGGATTTTTTAATAGTGCGAAAAATTCTGATGCTATGTATTTAACCAAAAATTATGGTGTTCAAGCTGTTGCCCAAGCTTTTTATACAAAAGACAGTAATCTACGTTCATATGAAGACATGTTTAAAAAAAATCGTAGCGCATTTGTTCGTCTTGAAACCGCAATTCGACAATATGAGTAATTTTATATTATATAACTTTTTCATGTGTTAATATAAATGGGCAAAAAATCGAAAACACAAAAGAAACGTCAAAAATATAGACCGCAAGAATGTTCCGATACAATGACCTTTCAAGAATGTGAACTCGCTATTCTACGTCAAGCTGTTGATACTAATGAGAAACTTACTGGACAGAAAATCGCAAGTAGTGAAGAAATTGTTAAAATGATTGAAATAGTCGAAGAGTTTTTAAAAAATAAACAATTACTCTGTTATGGTGGAACGGCCATTAATAATATCCTTCCAAAACACGCGCAATTCTATAATAAAGAATACGAAGTTCCCGATTATGATTTTTATTCCGATGACGCATTAACCCACGCAAAAGAATTAGCGGATATCTACCACGCAGCTGGTTATGAACACGTTGACGCTAAATCCGGTGTTCACGCAGGCACGTTTAAAGTTTTTGTGAATTTTATACCAATGGCTGATATCACACAAATGCATAAAGAACTGTTTAATCGATTATCAAATGAATCTGTCTCCGTAAGCGGTATCAAATACGTTCCTGCCGATTTCTTACGTATGGGTATGTATCTCGAATTATCTAGACCGGCTGGGGATATTAGTCGTTGGGAAAAGGTATTGAAACGATTAAATCTTTTAAATAAATATCGCCCCATGAAAGTGGATTATGATTGTTCAAAAGTGGATTTTCTTCGAAAGATGGAAGACAACCAAGGCTCTGAAAAAATATATGAAATCATTCGCGATACTTTCATTGATCAAGATGTCGTCTTCTTTGGTGGTTATGCTGCTAGTCTTTATTCTAGACAAATGTCCAAGAAGGGTCAACGATTTGTCGAAAAAATCCCCGATTTTGATGTTTTATCAAACAATCCACAAGATTGTGCTACAAATGTAGTCGAACGGTTAAATGATGCTGGTTTTAAAAACGTGAAAACTAAACTTCATCCTGCTATTGGAGAAATCATTTCTGAACACGTCGAAATCAGTATGAAAGATGAAATTCTTGGATTTATATACAAACCTGTCGCATGCCATAATTATAATACCATTCAAATCAAGAACGCAGAGATTAATGTCGCTACCATTGATACCATTATGAGCTTTTATCTCGCCTTTTTATTTGTCGATACTGGCTATTATTTCTATGACCGCATTCTATGCATGGCTCGTTATCTATTTGAACTTGAACAGAGTAATCGTCTAGCACAAAATGGTGTATTACAGCGCTTCGGTCCAAAATGTATTGGACATCAAGAAACTATGGAAAATATTCGTGCGAATAAAACCGCCAAATTTTTAGAATTGAAACAAGACCGGAGTTCAAAAGACTTTCAAACCCTCTTTTTAAATTATTCTCCTGCTAATAGTGATAAAAACAAGGCGGAAAAAGAGGAAAAAGAGGAAAAAGAAAAGTCCAAGAAAGAGAAAAAAACTCTTGCGAAGAAAAAGACGAAGAAAAAGACCAAAAAAGAGGATTCACCCAAAGGACTTAAGGGACTATTAAAAACCTTTTATTCTTCGAAATCAAAATAATACAAAATTGATTTAATAAATAACTAATAATATTATAAAATAACTAATAATATTATAAAATGGAAGAAACAAGTTGTGCAGTACTAAATAGTAAGTTGGAAACTTTGAAAAAGAAAATATCACCTGAGTATTATTGGGCGTATTACTTCTTTGCGTTAAGTCCCAGTTTATCGGGACTATTTCACAATTGTTTTCAAATAAATTACGGAAAGAAATATAGTCATAAAGACAGAATACTGGACGGGGATAGATATGTATTTGAACGTATTGATACTCATATTGGTAAATACCTGCAACCTGGATTATGTATACTTTATAAAAATGATATTATTACTGGTTGTATTATATCAAAAGATTTGAACCATATATATGATAAAATAGAAAAAGATGGTCTTGATGATACTGAAAAAAGTTATGGGTTTTATGTTTCGGAGAATTATTTACATAGATATGGGTATGATCTTGAATTTGCACATCGTGATTTAAAACGGGTAAAACAAATGATAAAAAGATATTTAATAGTTAAGAATATGTTGTAAATATATTTGGATTTTCAGACAGCATATCCCAATGTATTTTATCCAAGTTTTTCTCCAATATAGGGATAGCATTTGGATTGGAAGATAGCAGATACCATTTTACTTTATCCAATTTTTTTTCCAATAAATGAATCGCATTTGGATTATCGCACAATCCTTCCCAATCCACTTTATTCATATTTTTTTCAATAATATGAATAGCATTTGGATTTTGACACAAACCATTCCAACTCACTTTATCCAAGTTTTTTTCCAGAATATGAATCGCATTTGGATTGCGAGACAATGGATACCAACCACTATTATACCATAACATATCCGTGGTCATTTTATCCAATTTTTCTTCTAAAATATAAATTGCATTTGGATTCGCAGCCAACCAATACCAAGCCTCTTTTTCCAACTGACCCAAGTTTTGTTCAATAATATGAATAGCATTTGGATTTTGACACAACCTTTCCCAA
>Ga0233434_1004688_pt1 | contig 10380 bp, 10 predicted proteins | sample SI_122_August201_4_FD_182738 | JGI IMG/M metagenome (GOLD analysis project Ga0233434, IMG submission 182738) | Seawater microbial communities from Saanich Inlet, British Columbia, Canada - SI_122_August2016_120_MG | ecosystem: Environmental > Aquatic > Marine > Inlet | place: Canada: British...
AACCAATTCAGTTCTGGAATTGGATCAGGGTATGTCTCCGTATGGTTGCTTCGATATGGCGGGCAATGTTTGGGAATGGTGTATGCAGAAAAATGCCTCGATGCATTCCACTCAGCGGATTGTGCGTGGCGGGTCATGGATGAATTATCTTGTGCATGCTAAATGTGCGTTCAGGAATTCTTTTGACCCTTCGGAGAGACATTTGGCTGTAGGACTGCGTTGTGTCGAAGCCCCTCAATTTACTGAAATTGATAGAGATGATATAGATGACTAGCAGGGCTAATATTTCTTTAAATCCCTGATTAAATAAGTAAAGAATTCTATATTTGGACGATAAGGTAGAAATAAGAAGTTTAGACCCTAACAAGTTGAATTTGATCAAGTTTTCCTTGACTTTAACCAGTTAAAATCTATTATCAAGTTACAACTAAACAATGAAGGTAACTTTTGCTTTGGGGGAGGCATTATAGGGACTATTGAAACCCCCAAATCAGGGCCAAATATCAATGTGTTGACGTACTTTTTCAGGATATTTGAAGTTTTGGGCAAAGTTAGCCCAAAAAGTTCTGAAAATTTTCAGTATAATTCTCCTTTTTAGAGGGAGAATTTTTGTTAATAAAATTTTTTCGATTTCTTTTTTCCTAATCAGTATGGGAGAGTTGGAACTTGACTATGAACAAACCCCCGAAACGCTTTTTAAGCATTGACGATGATCGAACGTTACAGATGATCGTTAAGCAGATTCTGACCAAATCCTTTGGGTCGGAAACTCTTGAGGTTTTCCAAGCCGCGACAGGCGAGGAGGGTCTGAAGATCATGCGTGAGATCAAGCCAGATATTATTCTCTGTGATATCCATATGCCTGGAATGGATGGATTCGAGGTTTGTGAACGTGTGCGGGAATTAAAACTCCGTTCGGCGGTAATACTTATGTCCGCTTATGACGCGGAGCAAGACAATGCGATCAAGGCTAGTGAGACAGGGGCGGATGCTTATTTATCCAAACCTCTCAAGAAGGGCGAACTGCTTTTCGTTGTAAATTTTGTCATGAGAGTGGCGCACCTTAATGATGCGGTTTTTGAGAAAAACAAACAATTAGAAGCGTCTTTAGGCCAATTAAAGCAGTTTCATCAAAAACTTGCTTCCCTGAATGAAGAACTCCGCAACGACAAGAGGCGTTTAGGTGCCAGCCTTAAAGAAATGACGGACCTCAACCAGCAGTTGGAAAACAAGAACCAACAGATTTCCTCCATGGTGGAAGAACTCGCAGACCGGTTTGATTCTACCGAAGGACTATTGGCTACGATCATCGAACTGCATCAGACGGAACACCGAGGCCATTCTGAGCGGGTTGCGGAAGCTTCGATTTATATTGCGGAGAAGCTGGGCTTGACCGACTATCAAACCCGAAATGTGAAATCTGCCGCCCGCCTTCATGAGTTGGGGATCGTTGCTCTTCCAACTCAGGAAAAGAGGCAAGAAGCCCTTAGCGAAGGGGAACGAAACGATAATAAATCCAAGGCCGCTACCAACCATCCTTTGGTTGGGGAAATGCTATTGAAAGAATTCCCGGGTTTCGAACTGATTGCCGAAATCATTCGACATCTCCACGAAAATGTGGATGGCACAGGATCCCCGGATGGCATGTATGGGGACCGAATTCCCGTTGGCTCCCGAATTGTTTGTGCCGCCAGTTATTTTGATCATATGAGAATGGCATCGCCTGATAAACCCAGAGCCGAAATATTGGCTAAGATGGATGAAAAAACCGGAATCATATTTGATGAATCCATCATGAGAGTGCTTGGGGAGTTTGTCGAGGGTCAGGGGGATGTTAAAGAAGCACCTGCGATGGAGTGCTCCGTCTTTGCTTTGGCTGAGGGTATGGAGTTAGCTTCTGATATTTTATCTGAATCAGGGATCAACCTTTTAAGAAAGGGTACGGTTCTGGATCAAGAAACATTGGATAAAATTTTAAAGTTTCATAACGTGGATCCCATTTCCGGGGTCATTAAAGTTAAACAACCGTCATAATATATGGATTTAGCTTCTTTAGTTGGTGTCGTTGCTGGAATAGGGCTGGTTTTAGCTTCGATTTTAATGAACAGTGGTTTGGACCTGTTTATTAATATTCCTTCCGCGATGATTGTTCTTGGGGGAACTCTTGCCGCTACCCTTATCGCTTTTCCTATCAATGAAGTGATGAAGGTGATGGGATTGTTTATAAGAGTTTTCATGGTACAGAAATCGGACCAGTACCATTTGATTGAAATTATGGTCGACATCTGTAACGTGGCTCGAAAGGGTGGCGTGCTAGCCATTGAGTCGAAACTCAAGGATATCAATAATGAGTTTCTTAAAAAAGGCTTGGAAATGACTGTTGACGGGAAAGATGAGGCCACCGTTAACTCCTTGCTGAAAAGGGAAGTCAAACAACTTCAGAATGCACATAAAGATGGCTGGGAAATCTTTAATCAAATGGGAGCATTTGCTCCAGCGTTTGGCATGGTTGGAACTCTGATTGGATTGATCCAGATGCTTTCAGACCTTTCTGATGTTAGTTCTGTTGGTCCTAAAATGGCTATCGCACTTATTACAACTTTCTATGGTGCGGTGGTGGCCAATCTGTTTTTCATTCCTATGACTGTGAAGCTGAAACGTCGTAGTGCTACCGAAGCTCTGGAGATGCAATTAATTCTGGAAGGATTGGGTTATATTAGGAAGGGTGTCAATCCCAGGTTTATGCAGGATGTTTTAGAGAACTACCTCGATACTTATCATGGGAAGAAGGAAAAGAAAGGGGACGATAAGGGTAAGAAACCTGCTAAAGGAAAGAAATAAATAACCATGGCTGAAAAAAAGGACCCAAAAAAAGAGAAGAAAAAAGCTCCTGAAGAAGAAGAGGAGGAGGATGAGCACGAGTGTCCCGAAGGTTCTCCAGCTTGGGTTATGACCTTTGCGGATCTGGTAACGCTTCTCATGGTGTTTTTCATCCTGCTTTTTGCTATGGGGTCTATTGAGGAAGAAAAGTGGAAGCAGATTAAATCTTCCATGCGTGATGCCTTGGGGCAGGAAAAAATTCCTGAAGCCGGAATTCGGGAAGGACTGGATGTCATCAAGGAACAAGTCCTGGATGAAACCACTGTTCATGCTGTCGATGAAGTTGGAGCCATGGTGGCTAAAGAGGTGGAAGAAATCGCCTCGGAGGTTGAGGAGTTTGTTTTCAAGAATAAATTGTCAGGAAAGGTGGATGTCTCCTCAGATGAGCGAGGGGCAATCATAACCCTCTCAGATACGGTAATGTTTCCGCCAGGTAAATCCCGGATGACATATACCGGAGATGAGATTATTAAACAAGTCTTCGAGATTCTACAACAATTCAGTTATCAGGTTAAGATTGAAGGACACACCGATAACGCGCCCATAAGAACGGAACGGTTCCCGTCCAACTGGGAATTGTCAGCTTCCCGTGCCGCAGAAGTTGCCAGGAAACTGGTTACGGCAGGGTTCCCACCCGCACAATTGTCCATTGAAGCTTTCGCGCAATATCGGCCCAAAGTTCCCAACGACAGTCGACAAGGCCGCGCTACCAATCGCAGAATTGAAATAGTTTATCAGCGGGGTAGCATCCGCAAACATATGGTGGATATACTACGTCGATAGAGTTTTCCCACTTTTTTGAACCAAAGCCATCCGTTGATAGAGGACAAACACATTCAATTTATGCGAAGGGCGCTTGAACTTGCGGCTCGTGGCAGAACCAGTCCCAATCCCATGGTTGGTGCGGTTGTGGTCAAACGCGGGAAAATTGTAGGAGAAGGATACCATTCCCGTGCCGGCAAACCTCATGCTGAAATAGAAGCTTTAAAGCGAGCTGGCGATAAAGCCCGATCGGCTGACCTTTATGTAAACCTGGAGCCGTGTTGTCATTTTGGCCGGACTCCTCCCTGTACCGATGCGATCATTCAGGCAGGTATTAAACGAGTAATATTTGGCATGAAGGACCCCAACCCACAGGTCAGAGGGAAAGGTATGCGCGGCCTCAAAGCTAAAGGCATAATCGTTTTGTCCGGTGTTTTAAAAGAAGAATGTATGAAGTTGAATGAATCGTTTGCAAAAGTTATCAAAACAGGAATGCCGTTCGTAATTTTGAAAACTGCCATGTCACTGGATGGGAAGATAGCCACCCGCTCTAAAGACTCGCGTTGGATTTCCGGGGAGCTGGCACGAAAACATGTTCACAAGATCAGAGACTTTGTGGATGCAATCCTGGTGGGGACAGAAACAGTTCTAAAAGATAATCCGCATTTAACTTGCAGGCTGGTAAAACGTTCGGTTAAACATCCGGTTCGTATTATTCTAGATCGAAGAAATAGAATTCCGTTGAAAGCAAATGTTTTCAAAAATAGCCGATCCCAGTCTGTCATTTATGTGACCGGACCAGAAATTTCATCTGCGCGCAGGAAGGCTCTACAGGCCAAAAAAGTAGAAATTTTAAATGGTAAATGCGGTAAAAACGGGTTCCAGATCAAGGCTCTCTTGAAACAATTGGCAAACAGAGAAATGAATTCTATACTCATTGAAGGGGGTGCTCTCCTGAATGCCAGTGCTTTTAAGGCAGGTGTGGTAGATCGGGTAGTTGCATTCATCAGCCCGATATTGATAGGCGGATCCAAGGCTCCAGGTTTTCTGGGAGGCCAGGGGGTGCTGAAGGTGAATGACGCAATAAAATTAAAGAACCTTGAAGTAAAAAAAATTGGAGAAGATTTAATGGTGGAGGCGACCCCATGTTCAGTGGAATAGTTCAGTCAGTAGGAACCATTAGTGAATATGTTCAGAAAAACGAAGGGGCTGTGTTGATTGTAGATACTGACCTTTCTGAATTTGAGGAAGGTGAAAGTATTGCTGTGAATGGAGTTTGCCTTACCGTTGTCGACTCAACAAAAACGACTTTCAAGCTGGATCTGAGTACAGAAACCTTAAGCCGAACCAATTTTAAAAGTGCAAAAAAAGGTGACAGGGTTAACCTTGAGCGATCTCTTACCCCTGCGACAAAAATAAGCGGACATTTTGTCAGTGGGCATATAGATCAGGTCGGTGAAATCGTAAATATTGAGGAAAAACCAGGTGAAGTCTTGTTTCGATTTTCACACCCGGCAGAACTCAGTCCTTTCATCATGGAAAAAGGTTCCATCGCTATAGATGGCATCAGCCTGACTGTTTTCGATTGCAAAGAGAATCGATTCACTGTTTCCGTTATCCCTTTTACTTTGAGTCACACCAACTTAAGCTCAAGAAAAATAGGCGATTTAATAAATATTGAATGTGATATGATTGGTAAATATGTATTTAAAGCCTGCGAAACCCTATTGAATCCGAATGAGAAAAGACCTTCTCTTGATATTCTTCGGCAACAGGGCTTAGCTTGATTGAGGGAGAAATGGAAAAAGAATTCAGCACAATAGAAGAGGCCGTTGAGGATATTCAGCAAGGCAAAATGATTGTCATTGTGGATGACGAAGATCGTGAAAATGAAGGAGACCTGATGGTCGCCGCCGAGAAAGTCACTCCTGAGAATATAAATTTCATGGCAAAATTTGGACGCGGATTAATTTGTCTTACCCTGACCGAAAATCGGACCCGTGAACTGGGGTTGAATATGATGGTCGATGACAATCAATCTGCTTTTGAAACCCCATTTACAGTATCCATTGATGCGAGACATGGAGTGTCGACAGGAATCTCTGCGGCAGACCGGGCCCATACGATTAAAGTTGCGATTGATCCTGATTCTTCCAAAAACGATCTGGTAAAGCCGGGTCATATATTTCCCCTGCGGGCAAAAAATGGGGGTGTGCTGGTTCGCATGGGACAGACGGAAGCATCTGTGGATATTGCGCGTATTGCCGGATTGCAACCTTATGGTGTGATATGCGAAATCATGAATGATGATGGCACCATGGCCCGGGTTTCTCACCTTACGGAATTTATCAAAGAACATGGATTAAAAATGATAACGACTAAAGACCTGGCTGAATACCGACTCAAGCAGGAAGCTTTGGTGGAAGAAGTGACCTCCACAATTTTACCGACCCACTCTGGTGAATTTCGATCAGTTGTCTTTAAAAATACTCTCAATGACCAGACCCACATTGCACTGGTGAAGGGTGAGATAAGTGAAGATGAGCCAACATTGGTTCGGGTTCACTCGCAATGCTTGACGGGGGATGTTTTTGGCTCCTACCGTTGTGATTGCGGAGAGCAATTGAAGAAGTCTATGGAAATGATCAATGAGGAAGGAAAAGGGGTCCTGCTTTATTTGTATCAGGAAGGAAGAGGAATTGGAATCGTTAATAAGATGAAAGCATATGCTCTACAGGACGAAGGCAAAGATACGGTTCAGGCTAACGAAGAACTGGGATTTAAACCTGATTTGCGGGATTATGGTATCGGTGCCCAGATACTTCGTAAGCTGGGACTCGGAAAAATTAGAATAATGACAAACAATCCCCGCAAGATTGTAGGGTTAGAGGGTTATGGCCTGCATATGGTGGAAAGGGTTCACATTGAAGTGGAGGCTAAAAAAGATAATATCAAATACCTCCGGACCAAGCAGGAAAAAATGGGCCATATGTTTCAAAATATTCGATGAATCACTTAAATGGTTAAATATATAGAAGGGGATCACAATGCAAAAGGGCTTCGTGTTGGCATTGTTGTGAGTCGCTTCAATGATTTGGTGACGAGCAAGCTCCTTAGTGGTGCGCTGTCAGCACTAAAGGAAAACGGGGCTGATGAAGAAAACCTGGAAGTTGTAAGGGTTCCAGGAGCGTTTGAAATTCCGCAGGCCGCGAAAAAACTATGTTCTTCCCGAGAATTCGATGCCATTGTTTGCCTGGGAGCAGTGATTAAAGGAGAGACTCCGCACTTCGATTTTATTTCAGCCGAAACCAGCCGTGGCGTTGGCCAGGTGGGACTTGAGTTTAACATCCCTGTTTTATTTGGTGTGTTGACCACGAATGACCTTGAGCAGGCGATTGCTAGGACAGGTTCTTCCAATAAGGGAAGGGATACGGCGTTGGCGGCCATTGAGATGGTAAATTTATTCAGGAAAATTTGAGGTAACTTTATGGGGAAGCGGCGCGGCGCAAGAGAATTGGCGTTGAAATTCCTGTATCAGACAGAATTTAATCCAGAAAACCGTGAAGATCAGATGGAACAGTTTTGCGAAAGGGCGGATACCCATCCTGAAGTCATCGAGTTTATGAAATTGCTGGTCGATAAGGTTTTTGCCCGGTCTGAAGAGGTCGATATTCAGTTGAAAAAATTCAGCGACCATTGGGCACTGGACCGAATGTCCATGGTAGATCGAAATATTTTGCGTTTGGGAATCAGCGAATTGTTGTTTTTGACTTCCACCCCTCCAAAGGTAGTTATCAATGAGGCCGTTGAGATTGCCAAAAAATTTGGCTCTGACGATTCCCCAGACTTTATCAATGGAATTCTCGATAAGGTTTTTAAAGAAACTTTTAAGGATGCCTCCGCAAAGCTCGCAAAATAAACCGTGCCATGCGTTATATTATTTTCTCCGATTTGCACAGTAACTTTGAAGCTCTGAATCAATTCCAAATAGAAATAGAAACTATTGGCTACGACAAACTGGTTTGCCTCGGGGATATTGTTGGTTATGGTGCCGACCCCAACCCTTGCGTTGAGTGGGTGAGGGAAAATGCAGATTTCACCGTAGCTGGAAATCATGATTGGGGAGCGGTTGAAAAGACGGATATTAGTTGTTTTAATTCCTACGCCTATGAGTCGTGCTTGTGGACAAGGGAGCAACTGACCGGGGAAAATAAAAATTTTCTCCGATCTCTTCCACTAGATCATGAAGAAGCAGGGGTTTATTGGGTACATGCGTCTCCCTTCGAGCCGGAAGCCTGGCATTATGTGACTTCAAAGGTTGGGGCGAAACGATATTTTAGAAATTTTGAAGCCCCCATTTGCTTTGTGGGCCATTCTCACAAGCCGATCATACTCGAACAAACAGCGGATGGGGAAGTGAGTGATTATGTCTCGGATATCTGGGATATTGAACCGGGAAAGCGTTATATTTTTAATGATGGAAGTTTGGGGCAACCGCGTGACGGAAACCCGGATCCTTCATTCATGGTTTTTGACTCTAAAGAGAAAACGGTGAAAATCAGCCGTTTTAAATATGATTTAAGCTCTGCTCAAGACAGGATTCGTGACAACGGCCTACCTTTGTATCTGGCCCAACGTTTATCGCAAGCTAGGTGATTTCTCTCTCCTTTCACGATGAGTTCTATTGACCCCTAAGGGTGAAAATGCTATGCTTTATAATAATAACTTCAATAAAATTAACTAGTTAGGTAGCTGGTCGTTTTTAGGGCCTATCCACAATAATGCGTCAACTTCCTATAAATTTGAAAAGCGTGGCGTTAGTTGCGATTTTGGCAACTCTGTGTTTGCCAGTGGCATCTGTCTGGGCCGGAAAATCCTACTCTTCCGGAGACCTTTATTATCTGGCGCAGAAATCCTATTACCAACTCAAAGGGTCTCAGGATAAACAAAAATTTCGCCACCATTGGGAGAATACCATCCGTAGTTTTTCCAAAGTTGTGGAAAACTATCCCAAGAGTCCACAGGCCTATAAAGCCATTTTCACCATAGCTCATTTATATGAGGGATTAAACGGAGTTTCCAAAAACTCCAGGGATTTGGATCAAGCCCTGCATTATTATAAAAAGGTTTCCAATGATTTTTCTCCTGGCACATTGACGGATGACGCTTTGTTCGGGTCTGCCAAGATATATCAGGTTAAAAAAGATTTTTCTTCGGCCGCAAGGGTTTTAAAAAAGATATTTGAGCAGTATCCAAATGGTGATCAGGCGAAAAAAGCCCGTTTGCAATATGAAAAGCTCGCGTCATTTTTACTTATACAAAGAACAAAAAGGGAAAAGCCCGAACCGGTAGTCGTCAGGCAGGCCAAGTTAAAACCACAGGTCGAAAAGAAACCGGCTATCTTGAAGAAAAAGCCCGAACCGGTAGTCGTCAGGCAGGCCAAGTTAAAACCACAGGTCGAAAAGAAACCGGTTATCTTGAAGAAAAAGCCCGAACCGGTAGTCGTCAGGCAGGCCAAGTTAAAACCACAGGTCGAAAAGAAACCGGTTAAAAGAACAATTTTGGGCAAAGGAAAGAAGGGTTACCTTTATGCTCCTTCCTCTGGAAGAAAACGTGGGCCATTAATTGTGGTGGATGCGGGCCATGGGGGTAAGGACCAGGGCGCAAAAAGTACTAGTGGGACCCATGAAAAAGACGTCAATCTGACAATTGCCAGGCATGTCAAAACTATTCTGGTTAACCGTTTTAAATATAGAGTGGTGATGACGCGAAAGAATGATAAATTTATTCCACTTAAAGAAAGAAGTGAAATTGCTAATAACCGGAATGCGGATCTTTTTGTTTCTATTCATGCTAATGCCGCTAAAAGAAAATCGGCACATGGTATAGAGACATATTTTCTAGGGACCTCCAATAATGATCGGGCTCGTGAAACCGCCGCCAGAGAAAATGGCGAGCTGGTGCATTCTGTTAAAGATGATCAGGTTCAGGAAATATTAGCAAGCCTCATAACTACAACTAAGATTAATGACTCTTCCCGATTGGCGGGAACGGTACAGGAAAACCTTTTCAAATCCTCCAGGAAGAAATTTCGAGGCCTGAAGAATCTGGGTGTCAAAGAGGGGCCTTTTTACGTTCTTCATGGTGCTGATATGCCTAGCATTCTCGTTGAGGTTGGGTTTCTAACTAATCGAAAAGAAGCCCGTATGCTTACCAAACCTGATTACCTTTACAGATTGGCTTCGTCTATTGCTGAAGGTATTCATAAATACCTGCAGGACAAAGGACCATCAATCTAAAGGAATAGGTATGACTACCCCTATCATTGCTATCGTTGGCAGAGCCAATGTTGGCAAGTCCACCTTATTTAATAAACTCACACAGAGCCGTTCGGCAATTGTCAATGATACGCCAGGGGTGACTCGGGACAGAATGTATGGTGCCGCAGAACTTGGAAATCGTCCTGTCTTAATCATAGACACAGGTGGTGTTGATGTCGATACTACGAATAAAATCGAACTTCAAGTGGTGGAGCAGGCACAATGGGCTCGACAAGAAGCGGACAGCATCATTGTCGTTGTGGATAATCAAACCGGGCTAACCGGGCCTGATAGAGAAATGATTTCTCAGGTGCGTAAATCGGGAAAGCCATTTTTTATGGCTGTTAATAAGGTGGACTCTCCCTCCCACCACTTTGTACTTCCTGAATTTTCTGAATTGGGGCTGGAAAATACTTTT
>Ga0233434_1004689_pt1 | contig 10379 bp, 13 predicted proteins | sample SI_122_August201_4_FD_182738 | JGI IMG/M metagenome (GOLD analysis project Ga0233434, IMG submission 182738) | Seawater microbial communities from Saanich Inlet, British Columbia, Canada - SI_122_August2016_120_MG | ecosystem: Environmental > Aquatic > Marine > Inlet | place: Canada: British...
CAAAAGTCTTCTGGTATTTGTAGATCTGCCATTGGATCCGTTTATTTAGAATATTATTTAAATCTAGAGAAAATTAGTCAAGACTAAATTAAAAATAAAAAATTAGTTTCTAAACAGGATTCATTTAGAGAGATTTAGCTGCACTTTCATGTTTTTCAACGTTTGATTGATCGACTTTAATTGCTTGTGGAGGACATACAGATACACATGCCATACACCATATACAATCATGTTCACGAATTGGATCTGCTTTATCAGTTAGATCTTTACGTTCATCTTTAACATCACTACCTGTTCCTGCAAAGGTTTGTCCAACAACATCTTTTGCTGGAATATCTTTTTCAGTTCTATACCATTGGAATACTTGTACAGGACAAGCTTCAATACATGCACCATCTGCAACACAGGAATCCCAATCGACTGCAACCATTGTTCCACTTACACCAAGAGGAACTTGTTCTTCCCCTCTTGCAGTATATGCTGCTATAACATCGGCATCAGCAAATACTTCAGCTTGTGAACCATCAGTGTTTGTTTTTTTACCTGGACCCCACATAATATGAAAATTACCATCATCTAGACTAATTTTTCCAGTTGGTTCTAAACCTTCAGGGAAATTTTCTGCTATTGGCATAATGGAATTTTTATGATGTTATTATTTAAAGCTAGATGATACCACATAATTTGATTAAATCAAAATAGGAATGATCGATCAGTTAGGCAGGAAAAATTTCCTTACGTTCATAATGTTGAACGATCAATAATCGGGATATGGATATTATCAAATATGATGTGTATAGAGGACCCAACATCGGTGTTTACATCAGTGTCAACGATACAATTGGATTAGTTCCAATGGGGTTTGCAGAAACTAAAGCAAAAAAACTAGAAGAATATTTGAAAATTGAAATACTGTATACCGCAATTGCCAATACAAGATTAATTGGAGCATTATCTGTAATGAACAATAAAGGATTTCTATTACCATCAACGGCATATCAAGATGAATATGATTATTTGAAAAATGAAACAGACTTAGAAATTGGAGTTTTAGATACTAAATTTAATGCACTTGGAAATGTAATTTGTGCAAATGATAAAGGAGCAATTGTATCACCAGCATTATCAAAAGAAAATTGTAAAGTGATATCAGATGTAATGGGAGTAGAAGTATTGCAAAAAAAAATATCTGGAACTCATTTAGCAGGAGTTACACTTAGAGCAAATAACACAGGTGCTGCAATTCATCCAGAAGCAGAAGAAAAAGATATTGAAATTATTGCAGATGTTTTAGGCGTAAATGTAGAACAATCATCAATAAATGGTGGTGTACCATATGTCTCATCAGGAATTTTAGCAAATAATCATTGTATTGTAGTTGGTTCATTAACAAATGGTTCTGAAATTATGAACTTAACTAAAGCATTTCTAAATTAAAAACAGATTTTGGATCATCAGTTAATTTTTCTAAAGAAATAATTGCTTCAACACCAGTTTTCATATCTTTGAGTACTACATTTCCTTGTTCTAATTCTTGTGGTCCAACAATAATTGTAAATCTTGCATTGTTTGCAATATCCATTTGTTTTTTTAGATTTCGTCCTGCTAAATCAATGTCAGTTGGAATATTATTTAGTCTAAGTAAAGAAGTAATTGAGTGAGCAACTTTTCGCATTTCATCATTAACGTATAAAACTGAAACTCTAGATTGTTCTATTTTGGATATAATATTTTGTTCTTGCATTATTAAAATAATTCGTTCAACACCACCAGCAACACCAGTTGCACCAATATCATCTCTTTTGAATGCTTTAGTTAAAGTATCATATCTACCTCCACCAGCTAAAGCACCAAGTTTTGAATTTTTATCAAATACTTCAAAAACTATTCCAGAGTAATAATCCAATCCTCTAACTATTCCAAAATTAATTCGAACATTAGATACTCCTCTATTCTCTAGTGATTGAAATAATTCCTTAATTTCATCCCATGATTCCAATTGAGATACATCAAATACAGACTCAACTTCTTTAATTGTTCCTTTAATTTGAGAGAATTCTAGAATTTTTTCTAACTTCTCTATAGGATATCTATCTTCAAATTCTTTAATAATTTCATCTTTAGATTTTTTTGCAATCTTATCTACTGCACGTAGCATATCTCCAACTAATTGAGATTCATTTGAATCAAAAATTTTGTTAATATAAGATTCAACAAGATTTCTATGATTAACGTCTATTGTGATGTTTTTAAGTAATAATGAATCGAATAGTCGAGATGTTAATTCAATGATTTCAGATTCAGATTCTAAATCTGATTTACCATAAATTTCAAGATCCCATTGATGAAAATATCGATAACGTCCTTTTTGAGGTTCATCATATCTAAAAACTCCACCAAAACTAGAAATTTTTGCTGGTAATTTCATTGATTTTTGTGAAGTAGCATATCTTGTGAGACCCATTGTAAAATCAAACCTTAACGCAATTTCTCTATCTCCTTTATCCTTAAAATAGTAAATTTCATCTTTAATTGCAGGACCAGATTTTGTTTCAAGAGTTGAAAGTAATTCTATTGGAGAAGGATCCATAAATGAAAATCCATAGAGATTTGAAAGTTGTTTAAAATGGGATCTTATATGTTCAATATTTGCAGTTTCAGAACCTACAAAATCTTTCATTCCACGTGGCAATTCCAATGTAATTACCTGTTGAATGATTGTGATTTAGATATTTCTATAACATTAACTGAAATTTTCTTCTAAATCTTGTTCAAGTTCAGGAAAATCATCCCACCAATCTTTAGTTTCAATCATTTCTAACAAAGTAATTTTTTCTTAGCTTATAGATCTTTGTAAAATAATTAACGATATTTTGCACTACCTATTTGCCTGTTATTTTTTTGTGGTTTTGAGTGTGCTTTAATCATATGTCTTGTTGTTCTTTCAGGATCAGAAAATTTCATGTGACATATTTTACACTCTAAATCAGTCACAGTTTTAGATTTTCTTTTGAATAAATCCATAATTTAGGAAAAAGTGTAAGTGTATATAAAATTTAAAAGTATGATTCATTTTTTGAACAAACCGATTATGCTAAATTATATTAATTTAGTAAATTAATTATTGTCTAAAATAGAAACCACACAACTAACACAAGATTTGTCAATTTGTAGAATCTTAAATGGAATGTGGCAAGTATCTGGTGGACATGGTGAAATAGATCATGATTCAGCCATTAATCAAATGTTAGAATATAGTGAAAATGGATTTAAGACATGGGATATGGCCGATATTTATGGACCAGCAGAATCATTATACGGTGATTTTAGAAATGAGTTAGAAAAAAGAAAAGGAAGTAATGAATTAGGAAAAAATCAAGGTTTTACAAAATTTGTGCCAAATCCAGGCCCAATGAGTAGTAGTATTGTGACTTACTATATTGATGAATCGTTAAAAAAAATGAATGTAGATTCTATTGATTTACTTCAATTTCATTGGTGGGATTATCAAGATTTAAGTTATCTTGATGCATTAAAACACTTATCAAAATTACAAAATGAAGGAAAAATAAAACATTTAGGATTAACTAATTTTGATACTGAAAGAATTAAAATAATTATTGAGAATGATTTTAAAATTATTTCAAATCAAGTTCAATATTCTATTTTAGATCAAAGACCAGAAAAAATAATGGTTCCATTTTTTATCAAATATGGAATTCAAATTCTCAGTTATGGAACTCTGTTAGGTGGATTTTTTTCAGAAAAATATCTTAACGTAGATGAACCCACTAGAGCAGATTTAACTACAGCAAGTTTACAAAAATACAAAAATATGATTGACATATGGGGCGGATGGCAATTATTTCAAGAATTACTTGAAGTTTTAAACATCATATCAAAAAAATATAATTGTAGTATTGCAAACATTGCTACAAGATTTATTCTAGATAAACCACAAGTTGCAGGCGTTATAATTGGAGCCAGATTAGGAATTTCCGATCATAGAGAAGATAATTCTAAAGTTTTTGATTTGAAATTAGATCAAAATGATCTTTCATTAATATCAACAATTACTTCAAAATCAAATGATTTGTTTAATGCAATAGGTGATTGTGGAGATGAATATAGATAAAAAATATGGAAATCAAAATTGGATGTACTGGATGGAGTTATCAAGGATGGTCTGGAACTTTTTATCCAAAAAATCTAAAAAGTTCTGAATGGCTAAAATATTATTCACAAATTTTTAGTATCACTGAAATAAATTCAACATTTTATAAAATACCATCACAAGAAATTGTTAGAAAATGGAATGCAGATACACCAAAGCATTTTAAATTTACAGCTAAATTCCCATCAATAATTACACATGAAAAACGATTAGATAACATAAATTCAGAAGTTTTTTCATTTCTAACATCACTTTTACCTATTCATGAAAAAATTTCAGCACTAGTATTACAATTACCACCATCACTAACTTTTGATGAAGCAAAACCAAGATTAGAAAAACTATTTGATATGTTACCTAATGATTTTGTATATCCAATTGAAGGAAGACACGAATCATGGTTTACTGATAAAGCGTTGAATTATTTTAAACAGAAAAAACATTGTCTTGTTTGGAATGTAGTGGAAGGTGTAAACAATCCATTTCCAATAACATCAGACTATCTTTATGTTAGATTAATTGGAGATAGAAGTATTCCAGAGAAACAATTTGGTTCAATAAGAAAAAATAAATCAAATTTTATTAAAAAATGGGCACAAAAATTAATAGAAATTTCAGATATTCCACTAGCAATGGTAATGGCCAATAATCATTTTGAGGGATTTGGGCCTTCAACTGCAAATACTTTAGGAGAAAATTTTGGAAGGATGGAATTAATTTGGGAAGAGAAAAAACAAAAAACAATAGGAATTTTTTAAATTAAAAAATAAACTTATTTAGCAAGACCCATCGCTTCACCAAAATAATATCCACCAAGTATAGTAATGGATGCCCAAATACATGAACCGATAAAGGTAAATAAAATAAATTTAGGAATTTTCATTTTTAATAATCCAGCAGGTACTGAAATCATTTCTCTCATTACAGGTACCATTCTACCAATTAAAACTGCTTTATCACCATATTTTTCAAACCATATTTCCACACGTTCTAATTTTTGTTCAGTGATTCTAAAATTTTTTAAATATCTTAGTAAAACAGAACGTCCAAGTTTCAATGCAATTAAATAAATTATAGAAGTTCCAATGGTTGCACCAGTTCCACCAAGAATAATCATAGGAATAACACCCAATAATGAAATTCCTTGTTGTGATGCTAGAAATCCAGCTGTAGGAAATACTGCAAGAGTAGGGATTGGAGGAATTACAGTTTCAATTAATGCTGCAATAAATATTCCTTCATAAAGATGATCACCTAAAAAATCTGCAATAAATATCAGAAATGTATCAAATGGTTCCATTTCTTTTTTACAAAGAAATCTTACTAAATTACCTTACGAGAGATTGTTTTAACAAAATTCTTTATTTCATGCCTGGGTATTAAAAATAAAAAAATATTTAAAAATTAAAGGTTAATCTAACTCCAGACTTTTTCTTTGAATGTCCATCTCTTATTCAATAAGAAATTACCAAATGCTGCAGCACCTACTGCTAAAACTAATGAAATTGGATAAGAAATACTCCATTGGTCTACAAGGTTGTAAACCATGCCAAGTTGAACTAAAGCACCAATAGAGCTAAACGCAACAAATTTTCCATATTGAATGATAGTTCGTTTTGGAGAAAAGTCCCTATCTTCAAATGTCCAATACTTATTTAAGAAGAAATTACTTGAAATAGAAAATATTATTCCAAATGTTGTTGCATGAATATACCACATATCAGAATTTAATGAAAAAATCATAGATGCAAGATAGTTAATTGCTAAACCAGATGCTCCAACTGTAAAAAATCTTGCAGCTTTTGAAATAAATTTTACAGATGTACGTTTTTCATCTTTTTCTACTGTTCTTCCATATTTGTATAATTTCCAAACTGATTTGAAATAATCAACTATAGTTGAAGTGTCAAGTTTACTAGAACCTAACTCCCTATCAGTAAATGTATAAGGTATTTCTTCTATTCTAACACCTTTAGTTTTAACTAAAATTTCTAATAACATTTTGTAACCAAGCGCATCAAATTTCAATCCATCAAGAATATTTTTTTTAAATGCAAAAAATCCAGACATAGGATCATTAGGTTTTACCCCCAATCCTTTTTTTGCAATTAATGTTGCAATCTTACTCATTAATTTCCTTTTAATTGGCCAACCCTGAATTGAGCCTCCATTAACATACCTTGAAGCAATTGCAATATCACATCTAGTTTGTTTAATTGCATCAATTAATTTAGGAATAATATTAGGAGGATGTGAAAAATCGCTATCCATTACGACAATTGTATTTGCAGAAGCTTCTTGAATTCCGTTAAGAATTGCAGAACTTAATCCATTTTTTGCTTTTCTTTTAATAACATTAATTGTGTGACTTGATTTTTCTTTAATTGAATGAAAATAATCTTCAGCGATTTTTGCAGTATTATCAGGAGAATTATCATCTACGACTATAGTTTCAAGTTTTAGATTAGATGGAAAAGAATTTTTGATATGATCTAGGATTCCACGAATATTTTTAGATTCATTATAAGTAGGTAAGATTATTGAAATTTCTGCAGTATTCAATATGAATAATCTGCTCAAATTGACTTAAAATGTTTAATGTAAAAAATTTCACTTTTTTGAGCATCATCTGTCTCAATTAGTCATAATTAATGAAATTTTAGGGTTTTAAGAAAACTTTCAGAGTATCTGATTTTTTTGCATAAATAATTGCATCCTCAAATTTTTCCAGAGAAAAAATAGAATCAATCATAGAATCAACAGAGATTTTTCCTGTTGCAAGAGCATCAATTGCAGGTTTGAATAATCCACATCTAGAACCAATTAAGGTAATTTCATTAATAATTGTTGGAGTTAAATCAAGATTTTCACGTGATGCGATAGTTGATTTTAAAACCACAGTGCCACGAGGTTTTACAAGTTTTATAGTATCAGTGAATCCGGAATTACTGCCAGTAGCTTCAATAACCAAATCAAATAATTGTTCATCAGTAGATTCAATTCCAAGTTTTATTTTTATTCCTGATTGTACTAATCCTTCAAGTTTATTTTCATGTTTACCAAAACATGTAATGTTAGAACAAGTTAACTTGATCACTTGTATAATCAACTGAGCTAATCTTCCATCCCCAACTACTGCAACATTCCATTCAGGTTGCAAGGAAACCTGCTCATTAATTTCAAAAGCAGCTGCCAAAGGTTCGATAAATACAGCTTGCTCATCACTAATTGAATCAGGAATTATGTGTAAATTTTTTTCTGGTAATGAGAGAAATTCAGCAAATGCACCATTACGTTTTAAAATTCCAAGTACAGTTCGTGATGGACAATGTCTTTCCATTCCCTTAATACAAAAATCACATTTACCACAACCAGCATTAATTTCACCTACAACCCTCTTACCAATCATATTAGAATTAGTGGATTTTTCTATAATGCCAACAAATTCATGACCTAAAATTCCATCATATTTCATATATCCATCTAAAATTTCTAGATCAGTTCCACAAATTCCAGCTAAACTAACACGAACTAATGTTTCATCAAATTTAGGATTAGGATAATTTTTATCAAAAATCATTTTTTTTCCATCAAAAAAAGTTGCTTTCATTAAATAATCAAAATTTATTCCAATTTTAAAAGATTGGGATATGAAAAAACCACACCATGTAGATTAATAATTAGAGAAGTTTAAAAAAAATAATTGAGCTACAAATTTCTAGATCATGCAACGGATGCAATAATTGAAATTAATGCAAAAAATCTAAAAGAAGCATTTTCAGTTGCGGCAGATGCAGTGATTAATCTAACATTAGATCAAGATAAAGTTGAAGAAGTACAAAGTAAAGAATTTGTGGCTCAAGGAAAAGATCTCTATTATCTTCTTTTTAGTTGGTTAGAAGAAATTCCATTTATTTTAATTACAGAAGGATTTGCAATAAAAAGAATAGAATTTAACATTGAAAAAAAGGATCGGTATAAGATTAATGCAAAAGCAATTGGTGAAAATCTAGATTTGAAAAAACATAATTTCAAAGTAGAGATAAAGGCACCCACATTTTATGACATGGTAATTAGAAATGAAAAAGAAACATACATGAAATTCCTTCTTGATTTGTAATTTTGTGAATAATTATTTGCTATAAACAGGAAAAAATTATGCTTATTTTTTAAAAGTGAATTTTCTAATAGATAATTATGCAAATAAAATTAGCTGGGTTTGGAATATTATCATTATTTTTGATAATGTTGGTACCAGTTTATGCAGAAGTAACAGAATTTTCAATTGGAAAAAATTTCTATACAATTGATGAGGAAATTGTGTTTGTAGGAAATACAAGTGAAGAACGTGAACGGATTAGCATCATAGTAGTAAATCCAAATGGAAAAGAAAATCTTGTACCAGGAGCAGTGTCAAATATGCAAGGGATATTTGAAACATTTCCAAAAAAAATAGATAATATTTTTTCAATTATTGGTGCGTATGAGTTAACAGCATTTACTGATCAAAAAGATAACGGAATTAAAATAATTCTTGAATTTGATGGGAATAAAATTTTTAAACCAACAAAATCGATCTTACAATTAAATTCAATTCAAGATAAAATAGTGGAAGTAGAAAGAACCATTACATTTACAGCTAGCATTACAGATAATTCATTCATAGAGACGTACAACGGACGGGATCCAGTTTATAGTTTAAAAAATGCTCCTGTAGATGCTATAATTGATAGTATTACTGGAAAATTTATCTGGACTCCATCAAAATCTTATGGAAGTTTTGAAGATGTAATTTATAATTTTGACATCATTGTTAATGCTAATAATCAAGAAGATAGAGAAAATATTTCCATAATTGTAAAAAAAGCATATGATGAACCAAAGGTAGAACCAAAGGTAGAACCAAAGGTAGAACCAAAGGTAGAACCAAAGGTAGAACCAAAGGTAGAACCAAAGGTAGAACCAAAGGTAGAACCAATTAAATCTACAACTGCATCATTTGTAGACTCTACAAAAGATCCACAAAATTATGTCGATAGATATAACAATGAATTAACATACAAAGAATGGTTTGATGAAAATTATCCACAATATCTTTCAATTTATGAAGCAGTTGGATTAGAGGAACCAGAATTTGGAATATGTGGAGAAGGAACAAAATTAATTGATGGTATATGTACAATCATTCAAAAAACTACCCAAAAGCCATGGTGGCAATTTTGGTAATAAAATAAAAGTTAACTTTTAATCATAATACATTTTCATCAATAATATGGGAAAATTAGCTAGAAATCTTCGAATTTGTGGAGATTGTGGTATTGCATATACATCTGTAAGTTTTACAAAATATATTGATCAATGTCCAATTTGTAAATCACGAAGATTTGAAGCAATTCCAGTTAAAAGCATAGACGAATAATATTTTGATATAGATTTTTTAATAGAATAATATTTTGATGCATATTGTCTGAAGATCCAGAAATTGCAAAAATCATGCAAAAAAAACTAGATGCCATGATTAATCAAAAACCAGAATCAAAAATTGAGGCTGGAATTATTGATTTGAACGATTCAAATTTTGAACGAACAATTTCAACAGAAAATCCAACATTAGTAGATTTTTGGGCAGAGTGGTGCGGTCCTTGTAAATCAATGCATCCAATATTTGAAAGTCTAGAAAAACAATATCCAAATATAAAATTTGCAAGAGTAAATGTTGATCAAAATCAAAATATTTCAAGAAAATTTGCGGTTCAATCAATTCCAACATTTATCATGTTCAAATCAGGCAAGATAATAGATAAAATGATGGGAGCAGTTGGTGCACCAGGAATTCATATGATTTGTAAAAAACACTCAAACTAGTAACCGTACATAGGTTCAATTTCACGTTGAATTCTAACTATTTCACTAAAAATTTCTTGCTCCTCAGTACTTAATTTATGCAAAAATTTATTTAAAATCTTTTTTGCTTCAGGTGATGGTGGAAATGTATAGTATGCATCCTCTTCAAAAATTTGTCTACCTATTGTAACATCTTTAACAGAACACGCAACTTCATCTCCTGTTTTTGCAGAAGATACTGTTTTTTTATCAAGTTGAAGTTGATGAATAGTTCCAACTTTTCTTCCAGACATATTCATAAATGGTATTTTATGTTTTAAATTTCCAACATCAATACGTACACCAAAAACTGCAGGATTAT
>Ga0233434_1004692_pt1 | contig 10373 bp, 9 predicted proteins | sample SI_122_August201_4_FD_182738 | JGI IMG/M metagenome (GOLD analysis project Ga0233434, IMG submission 182738) | Seawater microbial communities from Saanich Inlet, British Columbia, Canada - SI_122_August2016_120_MG | ecosystem: Environmental > Aquatic > Marine > Inlet | place: Canada: British...
TTATTTTCAATGAAAAATTTGTATGACATTCTGGACAAACAATTTGTTCTACTAGATCTGATTTCAATAACTAGTATAATTTTTTGGGCAAATAAAAATCAGTTGTATCTACTTTACTAGTTATAATTTTTTTAAACAGATAATTTTGTTTCTGGATTCATTTCTTTTGTAACAAAAATTCTATACCAAATTTCAAATGCTAATAATCCTAAGAATTTATTGACATATCTGACATCTGGTTTTTCATCAAGTTTTTTAAAATATTTCTCGATCCACTCCCCATTAATCCATCCATCCTTAACAATTCTTGCATTATTTAAATAATATTCACAAATCTTTTTCCCGTGAGAATTCCATAGATTAATTGTATTTACTGAGAAACCCTGTTTATTTGGTGTAATTAAATTGGGAGAAATATGTTTTGATAATATTTCTCGTAATGGAACTTTTCCAATATTGTTATTTCCATTATATTTAATAGAATTTTTTAGATGTAGTGCATATTTCATTAATTCTTTTGATAGAATTGGTGTAATTGGTTTGAGATTAAAAAATTTATGAAAACTACTATTTAATGGAATCCAGTTATACAACAATTTCCCATTAATGTCTGCTAAAAATACTTGATCCAATGGAGATAATGAATTATCAAAATATGGGATAATTTTTGAATAAATCTCATCCCATGAAAAATTTGCCTTTGATCCAAATAATTCCATTTGATCAGGAACCCAGTCACGTTCATGACATTCTAAATATAATTTTGTTTTATCCAATGGTGTCATATTTGAATTAAAATTGGTTAGAAATTTTTTGTATCTGAAAGTATACCCTCCAAATAATTCATCCCCCCCATCTCCTGATACTAAAGCAGTTGAAAATTTTGTAGCAGTTTTTACCATATGAAACCAATGAATATCCCAAAATGGCATTTTGATTATGCTGATTGCTTTAGGGAGTTCTTCTAGAAAATTTTCAATTGAAATAATGTGGTGATCAGCATTAAATCCATTTGCAATATTTGCTGCAATTTCTGTTTCATCAATACTGTCTGCAAATTTTAAAGATATGGCATCAATTTTGATATCTGGCATTGTTTTACGAAGTAACGCCATTACAAGAGTTGAATCTACTCCTCCACTTAGTGCAATTGAAACATGTTGTTCAGTAACTTCTTTTTTAATTTCTGAAGAAATTGAATTTTCAATGTGTTGTAAATAATTCAATTTTTCTTCAGGGGAGAAATCATTTGCAACAAATTTATTTTTATTAATTTGTAGTGATGGACAATATCTTAAACTTAATACTTCTTTAATTATTGAAGAATTATTGTTAATTTCCAAGATTTAATACCTACGTTTATTCCTATTTTTCCATGTTTATAAGATTCTATTTTTTTATTAGTTAAGATTTAAAGATGTGCTAGATTTAACAAACACGTGAAATTTGTAATTACTGGCGGTGCCGGATTCATTGGAAGTCATATTGTAAAACATCTCGTTAATAAAAATTATGAAGTATCTGTTGTTGATAATTTTTCACGAGGACGATTAGAAAATTTATCTGGATTTGAAGAAATTATTGAAATTCATAAAATTGATATTTTAGATTTAAATTCATTAAGAAAAATAATCTCTGATTCTGATGGAATTTTTCATCAAGCTGCTTTGACATCCGTACCTGAATCATTTCTTCAGAAGGAAAAATATCATAACGTGAATGTAAATGGAACTGAAAATATTTTCAAATTAGCAAAAGAATTTGAAAAAAAAGTTGTTTTTGCAAGCAGTTCAAGTGTATATGGTAATACTGTTTTAACGCCTATTGTGGAAAATTTTGATAAAAATCCTATCAATCCATATGGAATTACAAAATTAGATGATGAAAAACTAGCAAAAAAATATCATGATTTAGGAGTTTCAATAATTGGTTTGAGATATTTCAATGTTTATGGGGTTGGTCAAACAATTGATTATGCAGGAGTGATAACAAAATTCTTTGATCAAATCAAATCAAATCAATCCCCGATAATTTTTGGTGATGGTTCTCATACGCGAGATTTTGTTTCAGTAGAAGATGTTGCTAAAGCTAACTTACTTTCAATGGAAAGTAATACTGATTTTTCATTTCTAAACATTGGAACTGGAATTCCAACATCTGTTAATGAATTAGCACAATTGATGATAGAACTTTCTGGAAAATCTCTGGAAATCAAATATGATAAATTACCACAAGGTGATGTTAAAGAAAGTCTTGCTGATGTATCTCTTGCTAAAAAACTAATCGGTTGGAATTATGAAACATCTCTAAAAGTCGGTTTACAAAAATTCTTTTTTTAAGAATTTACTAAATTTTCATAAAATTTAACATATTCAGGAAGTAAAACTTCCCACGTAAGATTATTCATTACAAATTCATAACCTGTATCTGAAAGTCTTTTTGCTGTTTCATTATCTACAAGTAATTCATTGATTTTTTTTAGTAATACTTCTGAATTATTAGGTGGAACAAGAATTCCTGTCACATTATCTGTGATTAATTCAGGAATCCCTCCAACATTTGTTGCAATGATTGGTATTTTGAGATAAAATGCTTCTTTAATCACCTGTGGGATGCTCTCCATTCTTGAAGGTATTACTAGAATACTAGATGCTTTAAGATTCTCCATTGCATTTTCCCATTTCATATCTGTACAATAGATTATTTTTCCATTAATTTTTGGCTCAATCTCTTTTAGAATATCTATTCCTTTCTCATAACTATCCCTTCCAATGAATGCTATTTGTTTTTCATTTTTTTCTATATTTTTTAATTTTTCAAATTTTTTGATATCTAATGGAGCATAGAAAAATTCAAAATCAACATTTAATTTTTCTTTATACAGTTTTTTAACATTTTTAGAATCTGTTGTAAGCTTGTCTGCCCATTTCAAAACTTTTGCTTCAGTAATTTTTACAACTTTAGATGTAGTTTTAGAATGTAGTGCATCTACCTGTTCTGAATAGATACCATGAATAGATAAGACTTTTTTCTTTGCTTTTGTATATTTCATAGCAAAAGCTGATGGAACATTAAATGCATGAACAACATCATATTTTTCTCCTCCCATCATTGCTTTCAAAGAACTCAATACTGCAAAACTTGGATTCTTTAATTTTTTAATTGGAATGTGAGATGTATGCATCAATTTTACATCAAACCCATACTCTAGTAACTTTTCAGCTACTCTTGATGCATGTCCTCCAATTCCACCAGAATATTTTGGAGCGATAAATAGAATTTTCATTTCTGTACAAAAATTATTAAAACTATTACCTTAATGAATATGCTCAGAATAAATTGTAGGCGAACAAACAAAAAATCTACACAATCAAACTTTCTATACCAATAATAGTATCTATAGATAATAGAAGTTGAAATTAGATGAAAGTAGCAATAGTTTTAGGAACAAGACCAGAAATTATTAAACTCGCACCAATTATCAGAAAGATTGGCTCCAAAAATTGCTCTGTAATCTTCTCGGGTCAGCATTATGACAATCAGATGGGACTGGGATTTATTCGTGAACTAGGATTACAAAAACCCGATTATTCATTAAATATCACAAAATCAAATCCACAACTCCAAATAAGTGAAATAATTGCAAAATTACCAAAAATCCTAGTTAAAGAAAAACCTGATACAGTGATGATTCAAGGTGATACTAATACTGTTTTAGCTGCTGGAATTTGTTCACTAAAATCAAACATTCCAATTAGCCATGTTGAATCTGGACTAAGAAGTAATGATTGGAGAATGCCAGAGGAACATAATAGAATTGTAGTAGATCATATATCCGAGTTATTATTTGCCCCAACTAAAAATACAAAATCTAATTTACAATCTGAAAAAATACATGGTAAAATATTTGTAACGGGAAATACCGTAATTGATGCAATTAACATCTATTCTAAAATCTCAAAAAAGAAATCAAAATTATCTATTCCATCAGCTGATTTTATTTTATCAACTCTTCATAGATCAGAAAATGTAGATGACAAAAAAACACTTTCTTCTATAATAAAGGGACTAATTAATTCAAATGAGAATATTATATTTCCAATACATCCTAGAACAAAAAAACGTCTTCACGAATTTGGTTTATACAATAAATTATCTAATAATAAGAATATTCAAATTCTTGATTCTGTAGGATATTTTGAAATTCTTGAATTAATGAAAAACTGTAGTTTTATTGTAACTGATTCTGGAGGAATTCAAGAGGAGGCCACTTCACCTGTAATTAGAAAAAAAGTTTTGGTAGTAAGAAAAACAACTGATCGACCTGAAGCTGTTGAGAGTGAAATGGCTGAAATTATTGGATTGGATGAAAAAAATATTTTAAATTCAATTAAAAAAACTATGAAAAACCCTAAACTTCATTCAAGGAAAACACCATATGGAAAGGGTGACGCAAGTGAAAAAATCCTTAAAATATTAAAAAATAATTTTTAGATATTTTTTGATTCTTCAATTATTTTTTTTACAACATTATCCCATGAAAATTTTTGAACCATTTTTAATGACTGAATTCCCATATTTTCAACTTTTTTTGGTTGATTTAACAATAAAATAATTTTTTCTGCTAAATCATTTGGATTTTCAATAAAATATCCATTTTTTCCATTTTCTAAAACATCTTCAGGCAATGTTCCTTTTTGGGCTATTATGGGTAATGAAACTGCCATGTATTCTAGAACTTTGATTGGAAGAGCTCTTGATGTTACTTCTGTTAATCTTAATGGTCCTATTCCAATTGAAGCATCTGAAATATTTTCAGGAATTTTATCTCTTTTTATCCATCCCTTAAATTCGACAGAGTTTTCTAATTTATTTTTTGAAACAATCTTTTTTAATTTATCCATTTCTGCTCCGCTACCTAATAAAACAAATTTTGCATCAGGAATTATTTTAATTACTATTGGAATTGCTTCAAGTAATATGTCTAAACCTCTATGATAATACATTGCACCTGCAAAAACTATCTTTTTTGGTTTTTTTACAGTGGCAATATCAAATAAAGATAAATCCACACCATTAGGAATTATTGAAATTTTTTCTGATTTAACACCATATTCATTAATAATAATTTTTTTTGTGTCATTGTTTGAAACAAGAATTTTGGTTCCTGATCTAAGAGTTTTCCCATTAATCATTTTTTCAATCTTTCGTTGTAATGATTTAATCCCAGACGCTTTTTCATAAATGGCATCATCAACCTTAACAATAGATGGAATGTCTAATTCCTTTGCAGCTTCTACTGCAGCTTTTGGAACCAGATGAAATGGATGGAATATTGTAAAAATAAAATCAAATTGATGTGATTTTCCTATCTTTATGGCTTCATTTTTAATATTTGATTGACATCGTCTTGCAGCTACTTTGATTTTAGTCCTTGAGGGCGTTTTTGTTCGAATGACTTTGATTTTTGAGTTTATTTTTGGATTAAATTGTTCTCCATTCCAATCAAGATCAGGCGTGACTACTGTAACGTCGTTTCCCAATTCTACAAATTTGTTAATGATATCTGTAATTACTACAACCCCTCCTCCGCTAATTGGCGGATAATGAAAAACCATTACAAGAATTCTCATAAAGTTTAGGCTTTTATGGAACAAATAAAAGATTACCATGAATTGAGCACATCTTTTGCTAATGTTGAAAACTGGTTATTTTCTTCAGGACTTACAATTACAGATACACATGATGAAAATCTGGGTGGAGTCCATGCCTATATTGATGAAAAAACTCAAAATTATGGATTTCTTTACCCTGAGATTACGGGATATTTCATTAGTTCATTAAAATTCTTATTTGCACATAATCAAAACAACATTGATTTAGCTAAAAATTCTGCAAATTGGTTAATTAATCTTAATAAAAAACATGGCGGAATAATTCAATCATTAAACAATAATCAAAAACTTGTTTATTCTTTTGATACTGCTATCTGTGCAAATGGTTTGTTAGATTGCTATGATCTTACAAATGATAAAACATATCTTGATACTGCTGAAAAACTTCTTAATTGGATTTCTAATGAAGCCTTAAATTCTAATGGAACATTAAAACCATTTTATGATCTTAATTCAAAAAAATTTGATGAAAGTAAAGATGTTTGGTATAAACAAAAAGGTTGTTTACATGTAAAAACAACAATTCCTTTTATTCATTTTTATAGAATTACAAAAAATGAAAACTTTTTAAAAATTGGATTAAATATTGCTAATTCAATTGATCACTTCATAAATGATGATGGCAGTATTAGACTTCATATTGATCAAAAAATTATACATTTACATTCATTATGCTATGCACTAGAAGGATTAATTCATGTTTATGATGTTACAAGAGATCAAAAATACCTTTCAATATGTATTAATGCAATTAATTGGTGTATATCAAAAATTCAAAATGATGGAAGTATTCTTTTATGGTATTCTTCTAAAAATCAAAATGCAAAAACATGTTATCATATAGCACAGCTAATTCGATTGATGATACTAGTTGAAAAAATTTCTGATGAAAAGTATTCTTCTCATATTGAAAAATTATATTCTTATTTACTACAATTACAGTCTAAAGATTCTTCAAATATCTCAAATGGAGGATTTTATGAAGAGTTTTACAAAACTCTATTTGGTTGGAAAAAACGATATAAACTTAATTCTTGGGGATCTATGTTTGCCCTTCAAGCACTTTATTGGAAGGAAAATTCCTCACAAATCACCTTTGATAATGAGGCTAAACTTCTTTTTTGATTCAAATAATTAATTTAAAAACCTCTATTTTCATTATAAAAAAATGAGCACACCTGAAACCTGGGACGATATTTATGGGAATTTTGGCAATTTCAATCCTGTAGATCAGGCTTTTTATGATAGATTAACAAATATTCTATCCTCTGAATTAGGCTCCTCTTCGAGCATTTTGGAAGTTGGTAGTGGTTCAGGGATTTTAGTTTCATTTTTTCAGAAACTTGGAATATTTTCTGTAGGAATGGATCGTAGTGTAATGCCATTAAAAGTTGCAAAATCAAAGTTTGGTGCATCGAATCTTATTTTGGGAGATATGTTTCAAATTCCATTTAAATCCAATTCCTTTGATGTTGTTTGGAATGAAGGTGTTTTGGAGCATTTCAAGGATCCAACTAATTTAGCTGCATGTAAAGAAATGTGTAGAGTTGCAAAAAATCTTGTAATAATTGCAGTTCCTAACAAATACACTGTTTGGCCTGTAAGGAAAACTCTACTAAAAGCTGTTAAAAAATGGCCTTATGGTTATGAAGAATCTTATTCTCCAAATAGATTGAAAAAATTAATGGAAGCATCAGGATTAAAAGTTGAAGCAATAAAGGGTATCCGTATTATGCCTCCAATTAAAGAAAGAAAGAAATTTTCAGACTTGCTTGCATTAGGAACATTAACACTTCCATTAAGTAAAAAATCTGTAGAAAACATTTCTAAAAAATCTGTTAGATTTGAAGAAAAACATGAACTATTTACAAAATTATTTGGATATGAAATAATAGCTATTGGAAGAAAAAAAAACTTAATCCCCAAGATAAATTAATTTTGTTTTGGATTCTTCATTAATTCCTAATTTTGTTTGACAATCATAAATGCATGGAACTAGTGATTGTCGATAAATTTCTGAAATTCCATTTTTATCAATTTCATGATGTTGAACAATACACATACAACTAATATTAGAAATCATTTCATCATCTAATTTTTCAATTCGTTCAAAATCTAATTCACTTATTTTATTTTCTTGAAGATATTTTTGAACGTAATCTATGTTAAAATATGGATCATAACCATATACTTTGAAATTTTTCTTCTTTAATTCTTTAATTATCTTAAAACTAGATGAATCTCTCATATCTTCTACATTTGGTTTATACGATAAACCACATATGAGAACTGATTTTTCAAGATTTTCCTTTTCTAAAACTTCTTGAATTTTTTGAGTAATGTATTTGGGCATTTTTATGTTAATTTCTAATGCATTTTGAATTGTTACAAAATCTAAATTCATTTTTCTTGCTGATTCTAACAAAAATCTAGGATCTTTAGGAATACAATGTCCTCCTGCTCCTGCTCCTGGATAATGTGGCAAAAAACCAAATGGTTTTGTTGCTGCTGCATCAATGACTTGTTTTACATTTATTCCTAAACTGTCACATAGAATAGCTAATTCATTCACTAATGAAATATTGACTAATCTGAATGCATTTTCAAAGGATTTGACTACCTCTGCAATTTTTGGTTTTTCAACACGAATCAAATTCCCGTTGTTTACGTGTTGATAAATTTTTTCAGCAATTTTAAAACTATTTTCGTCAGAACAATAAATTACTCTGGGTATATTCTCTATTCCCCATTCTTTATTTTGTGGATCAATTCTTTCAGGACAAAAACATAAACCAAAATCAACTCCTATGGAATATCCTTTTTCTTGTATGATTTTTTCCATATTTTCTGTTGTTCCAACTTCTATACTACTTTCTAAAATTATGATGTCTCCTTTTTTTGCAAATTTAAGGAAATTTTCTACTGCAGCTTTTACAAAAATATCTGATGAACTAGTTTGAGTGGGTATGGGCGTGGGAACACAAATTACTCCTATTTTAGGCTTTGAATTTTCAGATGGATTTTTTTCTAATTCTAACAATCCTTTTTTTCTAGATTCCAAAAATTCATTTTTTAACAAAAGTTCTGAATCCATCAATTCATCTTTTTTTAATCGAGCTACTCTTTCATCATTTACATCAATTCCGATTACTTTTAGTCCATTAGATGATAATTTAACTGCTAATGGAAATCCAACATATCCTAAACCAAAAATCTCAACAACAAATTCATTTGATTTTATTTTTTCAAACGATTCTTTAACATTCATAATCCATTATATTTTATATCAATTTTTAACTATTTGGATTCAAAACTATTTCTTACTAGATATCAATTCCAGATATATCTCAGCTTCTCTATTTTCTAAATTTTTTGAATCAAATTCATTAGCTTTTTCTAATGATTTTTCTGCCATCATTCTTTGTTTTTCATCATTTTGAAGTAAATTGTTGATGTTTTTAGAAAAAGATTCAGCTGTATTTTCAGAATAAATTACTGATTTACCCAATTCTCCTTTCGTATTGTTATCGCTAAATGGAATGATTATAGGTAAACTTGATGCCATTGCTTCCATTACTGGGATAGGGATTCCTTCCAGATTAGTATCATAGGCCAATGCAAATATTTTGGCTGATTTATAATAATTTTGAATTTGATTATTGTTAACTGATTTTTCAATAATAATTTTATCTCGTAATCCAAGTTTGTCAATAAGTTTGTCCAGTTTTTTATACAAAATTCCATCACCAATTATGAGTAGATTTGCATTAATTTTTTGCATTGCATGTATCATACATTGATGATTTTTTGGTTCAATTAGTCTACCTACTGAAATTATTAAAGGCTGTGGCAATGAATCAATTTTTTTAGCATTAGAAAATCTTTCTAGATCAATTTTATTGTATAGTATTTCTGGATTGGTATTTGTATGTTTTTTAACATAAGATTCTATAATCTTATAAACGATAGTTATTTTATTTGCACTTTGTAATACATATGGCTCAACAAATTTTTCTGTATATTTTAATGCAAGATATTTTTTTAGACTTTCCTTTCTTGCAATTTTTCTCATATGATCATATTGAGTGTGTAGTGATAAGTAGAATGGAATTTTTAATTTTTTGGCACATGATGCACCAAACCATCCAGATAATAATGAATTATAACTCCTAATAACATCAGGATTTATTTCATTTACCAACTTGATAATATTTTCTAATTCCTTCTTTCTATCTCTGTTACCTATTTTGCCAACAGTATGAATTTTTAATATTGCAGTTCCTGCCAGATTTTTTACTTTCTCTTCTTCAATCTCTTTATCAGTTAATGAAATAATATCTATTTTATCAAAAATATTTTTTGGATTAAAATAATTCTGTTTAATTTCTCCTTTTTTATAATAATCTATGATTGGATCAGTTGGAAAAATACATAGTTTTTTGGTCACAAATATTAAATCAAAATCAATGTTTTAAATCCCTTTGATTTTTAATTTCCCAGAGATTGATATACGCATTTTCTTTATATATAATCAAAAAATCATTTAAAATATGAAAATACTGCTAATACATCCTCCTGTGAGAGTAGATCAAGATCCTCTTGATATTCCAAATGGGTTGGGAATTTTAGCAAGTATTGCAATGAATGAAGGTAATCAAGTTGCTTTACTAGATCTGAATTCAAAACGTCCAGTCCCTA
>Ga0233434_1004695_pt1 | contig 10371 bp, 8 predicted proteins | sample SI_122_August201_4_FD_182738 | JGI IMG/M metagenome (GOLD analysis project Ga0233434, IMG submission 182738) | Seawater microbial communities from Saanich Inlet, British Columbia, Canada - SI_122_August2016_120_MG | ecosystem: Environmental > Aquatic > Marine > Inlet | place: Canada: British...
TGGTCGCTATCGTTGGCCGTCGACGGCACCGCCGAGGTGCGCGCGAAAGCTACCACCGACACCAGCGCGAAAAGCGAATTCAACGGCGGCCTGATCAACAAGAGGTGCCAGGATGGTGCCCTCGTAGCCCTGATGCAGTGCTTCGCGCAGGATCGCATTGCTATCACCTGAGGCGCCCGAACTGGTCGCATCGGCAGCATCCATCATCACAACGGTGCCGGCGGCGACGGCCGCTGCTTGCTGCACGGCGTCCTGTAAGCTGGCCAGTGGAACCTGCATCTTTTCATGATGAGTCCAGAATCTCTGCGCCAGATCGAGAGCCAGTGTCTGTGCTGCTTCCTCGTCTCCATCCATCACGACGACGGCGTTGCTGCGCAATTCGGGCACATCGGTGAAGGGATTACCCCACATGACACCTGCTGCCAACCCGTCCACACCGGCCTCGATCTCCTGTGCCTTGCGAATGCACTCACCGACGGCACCCGTCGCCGTGATCATCTCATCACCGCGGGCCAGCGTAGGAATCTTCACACGTGCCGTGACGGGACGAATTTCGTCCCGCAGGATCTTCAGCAGCAGTGTCGCCGCTCGAACCCCGGTCTCGTAGAAGTCGATGTGTGGGTACGTGTGATAGACGACGACCGCATCGGCGAGTTGCAGCATGCGGTCCGTAAGGATCCCGTGGATATCGACAGAGACGACAATCGGAATCTGTTCTCCGAGAATTCGTCGAGCCTGGTGCAGGAGTGCTCCCTCCGGGTCGTTTTCGTTCTCTGCCTGCATCGCACCGTGCAGGCAAATGTAGGCGGCATCGATCGTGTTCAAATCACGTGCGGTCGCGATGGCACTCGAGTAGTCATGCAACAATCGATTGAAACTCTCAGCAGCCAGCACACCACCAGACGTGTTGGAGCTGGCGCCGTAACTGGGCACCAGTTCCACATCAGCCGCTGCATCGAAGACACTCAGGGCGCCGCCTACTTCTTCACGTGTGTTGTAGTGGAAGTCGAGCAAATCGGCGCCTTTGACGACGCGAAAGTCCTCATAGCGGCTGGGGGCCGGGTTGAAGGTAGACACCTCCTGTTTGCACTCGGCGATAAGGATTCTGGACATGGTGTCTTTCGCAGTGAGAGTCTGGGTTGCCCACATGGTGAGGTCTCGATCGTAGGATAACATCGGATCAGAAGAGGTCGCGAGACAAGCCCGTGTGAGACATGGACAATGTGCTGGCGGACATCCTATTCTGAATACGCAGAGACGGTTTGACAGCATTCCACCCCGCCCAATACTGTCCAGATACAGTACGGCATCTTGCGCAGCCAGCGGGTATACGCGGTGGGCGGGGATGGCAAGCTCAGTGGCATCGCGCCAGGTACGATCGGGAATACCGATGGTGACCGGGTGATGTCGCGACCCTCTACCTTCTGCATAACGGTTTGTCGCGGCTATACGCGCCGGGCCGAAGGGCACACGTGCCTGCACCAGACGGTTCTGGGGAAAGGCGATGGCGGCATCTGAGGGCGGCTATACGCGCCAGATGTTGCCAGTTCTTTCGAGAGGCGAGGGCTCACGCTCTCGCCTCTTCTTGTCGCTGGGACAAGGAAGCGGTTGGTTAGCGCAATACACCCTCCGGCTGAATCCCAAAGAGATCGCTCACATGGACCCATCGATTTTGCTTTCGTTGGATAGCACGGTTCGGCGTGCGCGCTTGAGCGAGATCAGGCAGATCATCGATTCTCCCGTGGCGACGCAGCTCTGGGCAGACATACGCGCTGCGGCTGTACGTGAGCGCGATCTGGAACCCTACCTCGTCGACTCGGTTTTCCCTGGTCGAGATGAGTACAGTGCCCAGCTGTTGGGGATGGACTATACCCTCTGTCGTGCGGTGGGCCTGCGCATCCTTCGCCATGCTCTGATGTTTCTCGTCGACGAGGATCAGGCCTGGCTCGAAGCAGCCCTGCGCCAGGCACAGGTCCTGTTTGATGATGCCGCCTATCCTGCCTGGAATCACCGGGCGCGTATGACGGATCCGGAATACGACGTCCACCTGCGCACCGGTATGCTGGCAAAAGATGTCGGTGTCATGCTCAATTGGCTGCGACCCCACTTAGATGTGGGGCAACTCGAGTCTATCGTCATGGGCCTGGACAAGCGCGCAGTTCGTCCATTTCAAGAGGCCATCCAGACCGACCCATGGTGGATCGGTGTGAACAACAACTGGCTGACTTGCATCGTCGGTGGTCTCGGCGTCTGTGGCATGGCCCTGGACGAACTTCACCCGGAGGCCCGCAATCTGATCGACTTTGCTGATCCTCTGATGGAGCGGCATCTGCAGGACTTCGGCGCTGCGGGGGAATTCAACGAGGGACTCGGCTATGCCGGGGCCGTGGCGCTGATCGTCGACTATTTCACGGCCCGAATGGGCTGGGCCCAGCAGAGGGAAAACCGACTGGCGGCGGCTCCCTTCCCGGACATTGGCCGGTTCTTCATCCACATGTGTGTTCCACCTGGCCATCTGTTTGCATTTGGTGATGGCCAACCCCGCGGCGTGCTCAAAGCGGATTGGATGGTCGCCGTCGCTGCCGCCTGCCAGGATGGCGTCTTGCAGGAGTTTGCTTTGCGTCATCGGACATCCATGGCTGATCCACTGCAACTCCTCTGTCTGGATCCCGATCTGGAACCTGCATCAGCGCAGGGGGTATGGCCTCTGGGGCGGGCGTACCACGAGCACGGAGCCTTGATCTCGAGCCGCTCATCGTGGGACCCGAATCGGACAGCGTCCGTTGTCGGTTCCAAAGCACGCCGCGAAGACAATCATGAGCACAACGACCCCGGACAGGTGGTGATCGATGGGGCAGGCCAGCCCTTGATCGTGGATTGGGGGACACCACCAACGACCTATCCCGCCGGCTTCTTCACACTGGATCGATTTCGCTATTTCGAAGCACAGGCCTACGGACACAATATCCCGGTTTTCGGCGGTCGCGACATGCGATCATGCTACGTCCTGCACCCGGATTACACCGAGGGACCCCTGCACGGAAAACGAGCGCTTCGGGCTCAGGGTCACATCGTGGAATCCATCTTCGATGACCATTGGGGTGGTATGTGGAAGCTCGATACCACCGCGGCCTGGGATGGAGTCAAACAGTGCCTGCGAACGGTCCTGCATGTGTTTCCCGGTTTCGTCGTGGTGCTGGATGACATCGAATTGGACACGGCAGAGTCGATCTCACTGCGCTGGAATACTGGTTCCACGCCGACCAGGGCTGCCGCGACCGGTGACAGCACTGGGGCTCGCAAGGACACCGGCATTGAAGTGCATGATTTTTTTCTGCAGCGTGAATCAGTGAGACTCAGTGCCCGCGTCCTCAGCCTGGATGGCGATGCTGCTACAAGTCGAATTGGCCGTCACGGCTATCAGGCACCATGGAATCTGGATCAGTTTGGAGGTGTTCTGCCAGAGCGCGATTGCCCATTCTTCGAAACCCTCATCGAGAGCAGCAGTCAGTGTCGACTGTTGTCTCTTTTTGCTGTGCAGCCAGGATCCAAGACCAAGTTCTGGACTGAGCGGGAAGGTCGGCACGTGGGAGTGATTGGCGACCAGGAGTTGGAAGTTGTGGTTCCAGGGGCTCGGGAAGGCACGGTCACCGTCTGTTCCTCGCCGCACAGAAAAGAATGGGTCTTTAGGTGAAACTCACGCAGATCGTCGAGACCTTCGCCAAGAGATATTGAGGCTATCGGCTGGTTGGGACACTCCTCGTGCTGACGCCGAAACGGAAACAACCTGCGCAGGGACATGCCCAATGAGGCCTGAAGCCAGGTGATCTTGCGAAGTGCCCGCTACTGCCGGAGGTTCTGTTCATGAGATACCTTCCGGAAGTTTTCGAGAACAATCGGCAGTGGGCTGAACACGTCCGGCAGCATGACCCCGGTTACTTCGAACGACTGGCAGAAGAGCAGCGACCCAGAATTCTGTGGATCGGCTGCGCTGACTCCCGCGTGCCCCCCAATGTCATCGTTGGCCTCGACCCCGGCGAAATTTTCGTGCATCGCAACATTGCCAATGTCGTGGCCCCGGGCGATGTCAATGTGCTGTCTGTTGTTCAATTTGCCGTGGCGACACTGCAGGTGGAGCATGTCGTCGTGTGTGGCCATTATGGCTGCGGTGGCGTGTTAGCATCCCTCGGTGCTCCCGCCTACGGCCCCCTCGGCGTGTGGGTCGACCACGTGAGCAATGTACGACGGCGTTACCACGACGAGCTGAAAGAGTTGGATGAGGCGTCCCGTTTTCGTCGCCTGTGTGAGCTGAACACGCGTGCCCAAGTGGAGTCGCTCGCCTCGAACAGTATTGTCCTAGACGCCTGGGATAGAGATCAGAAACTCTATCTGCACGGCTGGATCTACGATCTGGCTACGGGTCTGCTCAAGGACCTGAATGAGAATCGCGAAGCCTGAGTAAGCCGATCGTTTCTACGGCGCGCCGAGTGTCCAGATCTCACGGCCGCTCTTGAGTTCCTTCTTTGCTACATGAAATTCTTCAGCGCCTTCAGACTCGGCAATCTGCCGCAGTTCGGCGACGTCCTTGTCCGTACCATCACAATAGCCGATGGGCCGCGGGTTGTTCACCTGCAGTAGTTGGACCTGCAATTCACCGCGGTCCCAGCGTGTCTGCGTTTCATTGCTATAGGCGTGAATCATTGCGTCTCCTGGCTACGTGTGTCGTTGTTAAGATGGCAGGACCAACGTCATCTCGCTGACGCTACCGCGCACACCGAAGCGATTGCAGGCTCGTACGCGCAGGTGGTTGACGCCTTCGTGAAGGCTCCACGTCCATGCCGATTCTGACTGACTCAACCAGTGGTTGTCATCCACACTCACCTCGAAGGTCTCGAACCACGGTGTCACCGTCTCGACCTCGACGCGTAGCTGCCCCACTGTCGCCGTTTCGATCAGGTGCACCCGTGCTTCCTGCAGAACCGGCTCCCAATCTTGCAGCCGACCCGTCGTGTGTTCGTATTCCAGCTTCGGTGGGAAGCGCTCACTGTGCCAGGTGACGAACTCGCTGGAGCCCCAGTTACTGCTCACCCGCCACGGCACCGGTTGTGGACGGCTGGCAAAATCGTTGCGCATCGGCATCTGCAAGTGGCCGATCATCTGCAGAAGATCCAGCCCATTTTCGAACAGAATGTCATGCCCATGTCCTGGTTGTCTGCACCCCATGCCCGCTGCCTCCGGGTCGACGCGAGCTACCTGAGCCTGGATCGGCCGTTCCCACGTCACCGGCTCCGGAATCACACGTCCCACGTGCTCGCCGATCTCTGTGAGGCTCAGAGGCAGGCCGGAATCCAAGTCATAGACATAGAAATCACGTGTCGCGTCGAGGTGGACCCACTTGCCGAAATCGTTGGACCAGACCTCGGTGACCTCATGCCCATACGTGTGCTTTGTGGAGATGTTCACCCAGCGCGCGGCGTAGCCAAAAGACAACAGTGCTGCGACAAGAGTCAGATTGCAGTAGAGGCAATGTCCCTGACGGCGTGAACCCTCGTAGGGCCCCAGAAGACGGATCGCCCCGTCCGCATCGCGTTCCAACTGCGGCAGGTCGTGATAGCGCCAGGCATAATGGTCCAGGTTGCCGAGCGGAATACGATAGGACCAGTTCATCAGGCGTAGCTGTGCCTCAAACTCGGTCGTCGCACCAGCGACGACGGCATCCAACTCGAAGCGTTCACGCAGGTCGGCGAGCATCTCGGGCTTCTCCCACGCGTAGTCGAAAGAAGAAGGGACGGCGCGTCCATTGCGTGATTCGAGCAGGCGGGACCGTGGGGCCGTGTCGATCTGTGCGACCTCCACCTTCGCCTCGACGTGGACGCCCTTCAGGGTGGGTGAGACGAGGGGGTCCTGCGTCGACAACTCTACTTCGAGCTGTAGCCACCGGCCCGGGGGAGATAGGCGCGAGCCTCGGAGATCTACCAGCTGCTCCCACTCGGACCAACCGTCGCCGCTGGCTCGTGGTGTATCTGCATAACGCACGCGCACATCCACCTGCGTTCCTGCGGGCATGTCCACGTCGCATGTGATGTCACACTGGCTGACGATGAGATGTCGGTGCAGATTCGAGTCGCCGCCATCCTGGCCGCCTGTGGTTGAGTCGATTACGCCGGAGCGCAACACGCCACGGCGTCGGTGGCTCTCCAGGCTGAGACGTACGCAGTATTCTCCGGCGATGTCATTGCTGCGTCCCAGGCGCTTGGCATCCCACGTCGATCCGCCATCGTCGCTGAAGGCGCTGCGACCTACCGCTGGCAGCGGTGGGTCGCAGCCGCGGTGCCGCTCGCTGTCGGCGGCGACCATCACTTCCCAAGCGGGACTGTCTGCGGTAGAGGTCTCGTCATCGCACCACATTTCCAATGTGTTGTCGCCAGCGTGCAGCGCACCCACAGGCAGGGCCACGACGAACCAGTTGTCGAAATGTGAACCACCCCAGTCCGGTGTATAGTAGTGCCGGCACTGTGGATGCACCTGGCTTGTTGGGGGACGCACGATCTCGATGCCATTTACTGCGATGTGCAGAGCTGCTTCGTTGCCGTCTGCCTCGGTGCCACACCAGGTGAGTAACACGGCGCGTGCCCTGTTATCATCAAGGACAAGGATCTTGCGCAGGCGCGCACCAGATACGAGTGGCTCAAACCACGAGCGATTTTCGCCGCCTTCCGGACAGCCAATGGCGGTCGCGTCGTCCTCGACGAGGACTCGGTCGCGTAGTCGGATGCCATCGTCCACGAGCATGACATCGTGGAGTTGTCCATGTGCCTCGAGATCGCCGGCGCTCATGCAGAGAACCTGGCGATGGGCAGGCACTGTGTGCTGAGATGTCATCTACGCTCTCTTTCTGATGCAAACCGCATGTAGCAGCGAATTCCAAGCGATGACGCGTCGATCAGAAGGTCAGGTCGGTGTAGTCTTCGTAGAAGTGAAAGCTTCGCTTTGAGAGGGGGGCCGTAGAGGAAAGCTCCGGATCTTCCAGGCCGCCGTTGTAATTGTAGCGGCACACGGCGAACTGCCACGTTGTTCCTGATTCCGGAATCCCTGCCACGCCAAAGGCGGACCAGGGAATGGTGAGTTCGGCGACCCACGCCCCGTCGGTTACGTGGGTTTGGAACACGGTACCACTCTCAGGTGAGATGATGTCTTCCCAGCTGTGCTCACCCGACTGCATGCCTGACCGGGATGGAATACTCAAGTCCATGAGGAAGTTATTAGGCGTCACGTGGACTTCCCAATAGTCGGTCCGATCCAGTCCCGGTTTCACGAATACCTCTGCCACGTCACCCAACTGCCACATGCGTTGCTGATTTGCCGTGGCCGTGGAGAAGATGTCAGAGTCCTCATAGCGGATGTGAACGCTGAGGCCCTTCGTCGTCGCCCCGATCCGAGCGACACCCGTCTCCACCGGCAATGCGTCGGCGCCGGTCCAATGTTGTCGCAGCACGAGTGCAGGACAGGCGGCGTACTTGCTCGGCAGGTCAGCCGTCAGATCGGCCGGCTCGTTGGGCAGAACAGGGGCGTGCACGGCGGCCATGGTGACTTCCTTGTTGTCTTCAGAGATGTGATTGGGAGCGCATGAGGTCAGCGCTGCGAAGATCAAGCAGCCGGCAAGGGTAGGATTGACTGACATGGTTTTCCCTGCGGGTGTCGGGGCGGCAATGGAAAGGCGCTTTCGTAATTGCTGGAAAGAAACTAGTAATCCGCACCGGCCGCCAACAGCAGTGCCGAGACGCTATCTTTGTGCATTAGAACCCAACTTGAAGGAGTGCCGATGCGTATCGCCATGGTCGTGACCCCATTCGACGATCACAACCTGCAACTCGCGCGACAGATCGGCGTCACGGACATCGTCATCCGCTACGCCGGCCCCGAGGTCTCAGACATGCAGCCACTGTGCGAGCAGGTTCAGGCCCATGGGATGGACGTGACCGTCGTCGAGGGCTATCTGCCCATCGATCGAGTGGTCCTGGGACTGGAAGGCTGGCAGGTTCAGATCGACGAACTCAGTCGCCTGATTGTCTCCATGGGAGCCTGCGGAATCGGTGTCCTGTGTTACAACTGGATGGGACTGACAGACTGGACGAGGACGTCCGTGGACACCCCCGGGCGAGGCGGCGCCCTCTGCACGGAATTCGATCGGGAGCAGGTCGAGGCTCTGGGGCCGCTGGAGGGCCCCCACGTGGGCGCCGAAGCGCTGTGGGAGAATCTCCGGCGCTTCCTTGATCACATCCTGCCCATCGCCGAACAAGCGGGGGTTGCCCTCGCCATGCACCCCGACGATCCGCCTCTGACCCCACTTCGTGGTGCGGAACGAATCATGGTGAATCCCGAGGCTTTCGAGCGACTCGTCCAGGTCGCCCCGAGCCCGGCAAATGGAATCTGCTTCTGTCAGGGGAACTTCGCCGCCATGGGAGTCGATGTGCCGCAGACGATACGGCGTCTTGGGAAGCATATCCGCTTCGTGCATGTGCGTGACGTGCGCGGCACACCTGATCATTTCATCGAGACCTTCCACGACGAAGGGCCCACCGACATGTATGCTGCCATCCAGGCCTACAATGCGGCTGGCTTTGATGGTGTCATGCGCCCCGATCACGTGCCGGTATTGGCCGGCGAGTCCGGCGAGGCTGGTTATACGATGCTGGGACGGCTCTTCGCTGTCGGTTACATGCGCGGGTTGATCGAGGCTGCGGGGAAACCTGGTTGATGCCTACGCCGGTAGAGTGCAGGCCCCAAGTTGAGGTCAATCCTCAGCGAATAACGACTCTGATGTTACCTGATACGCTACATCGAGATGCGGTGTTTCGGTCCGTGCCTGCTCTGTATTGGCAGATTGCACGCACGCTTCCACGAGCCCCGTCGTCAGCAATGTTCGCTCAATCGGGCCGGGAGATTTGCCCGTCATGAAGGTGGCCTCCGCCTTGGCCATCAACTCAGCTGAATACATGACATTTGGCACCGGCGGCAGGTAGAACAGTGTCGACAGAGGGGACGCCTGTCCCTTGATCCGTGCAGCAAAGGTGAAGTCACCGACGAGTCCGTTCATCAGCAGCATGGTCGCCTTCGTGCCGTCGACGTATTCGATACGGTAGGCTACCGGTTCCTCCACCCACTCGCGCATCTGCTCCGGAGTTGGGTATCGATGGCTGTAGGTCTCCGGTTGGGCCAGGGTTTGCGTGCGGGCAAGACAGGCTTCGAATAAGGCCGGATCCCAACCTCCCTTGCTCCAACTGCCTGCATCCATTGCCTGCCAGACGGCGTCTCCTTTCAGCCCCTGTACCGCGGCGATGCCGGTTTCACCTCCTGCACGCCTTTCGGCCATACTCTGAATGACCTCAATGGCATGGAAGTCGTAGCTGTCCATGCCTCCCATGGCGACGGACATCATCTCTTCGACCTGGGCGCCGAATGGCATGTCGACTGAAGGCATCCGCCACGTTCCGGGAAGCGACGACCCGGCAGCGAGAGCAAAATCGAGTTCGTGTGACAGGTCGTACATCTCTTTCGCCCACTCCCACTTCCACGACAAGTGTTTGTCGTTGAAGACGGGGACCGAACGGCCATCACTGCGGAAGACGTCGGTGATCTGCTTGAACAATTCGTAGCGGGGGTATTTGGTCTGACCGAATTCGCTTTTCTCGTAGTTACCGTGTTCGCCAATCAGCAGGACCGCGTCTACTGCCAACTGGTCGCCGCCGCAACGCAATGCATCGGCGACGGACTCATAGATGGGGAAGCCGAATTCCTCAGACCGCTGCCGGCTCAGATCATTGTCGGGAAACTGATCGACGTAGGCAGAAACCACTTCCAGATCAGGTGTGTGCCATTCTCCTCGTGTAGGGTAGCCGACGAGAAATCGTTCCGCCATATGCCAGGCATGGCAGTGAAAACGCCATTCCGTCGTGACAACCGCCATGCGCTTGCGCGAACCCATTTAGCACTCCCTTGTTGAGTATCTGAATTCCATCAATGGTCGTCCACCTGCAGGCTACAGGGCTGATTCCCCGGTCTCGCCGGTACGGATGCGTACCGAATCTTCCACGGGAATGACGAAGATTTTGCCATCTCCGATGTTGCCGGTTCCCGCCGCTTCGCGGATGGCGCTGATCGCCGGTTCAGCGAGACTGTCGCTGACGACGATCTCCACCTGCAATTTCGGTGTGAAATCGATCTGATACTCGGCGCCGCGATACACCTCCTTGTGACCCTTCTGGCGGCCAAATCCCTTTACCTCACCAACGGTCATGCCGACGACACCGAGACCGCTGAGGGCCTCCTTTACCTGGTCGAGAACCCCGGTACGGATGATGCATTTGAGCA
>Ga0233434_1004697_pt1 | contig 10369 bp, 9 predicted proteins | sample SI_122_August201_4_FD_182738 | JGI IMG/M metagenome (GOLD analysis project Ga0233434, IMG submission 182738) | Seawater microbial communities from Saanich Inlet, British Columbia, Canada - SI_122_August2016_120_MG | ecosystem: Environmental > Aquatic > Marine > Inlet | place: Canada: British...
GATTTTATCGAGGCGCGCACTTTCAGCATCGAGGTCTGCTTGGAACCGGGCTACTCGCGAAATCAAGTCGTCGTGCTCGATAATGGCGATCATTTCGCCGGCGCGGATGAAATCACCAATCTTCACCTGAAGACTTTTTACCTGACCCGAAATGCGCGCACCAATTTTTACCTCAGCACCTGTCTTGAGACTCACGGTACCCGTTGCCAAAACTTTCTGATGAACATCTTGCCGGGTCACCGGTTTGAATTGGAAATCCTCTGCCTTGGGTTTTGTGGGGGGTTTCCCAAAAATCATCGCCTTGACCGTTTTTTCGATCGGAGCGAGTTTTCCTTCTTGCCAAAGCCAGAATACTCCAGCCGCAAGAACTGCCAACAACAAGAGATTCCGGAGTGTTCCCGAAATCTTCATAAATAAACTCTTTTCGTTAAAGTGTATAAATTCAATTCTACCATAGCGAATGAAGCAAAAATCCTATACAGATATTCCATCGTTAAAACCTAAATCTACTATGGATTATCCCTTTCAAGGATTTCTCTAAGTATGCTAAAATAAAGGCATTTCCCTATATTGAAAAATCGGCAAAACGACTGATAACTTGAGGCCTAACGTGTCTGAAACCCAAAATAATTCCCCTGATTCAGCAGCAGCTGGAAAAACCCGCCTCAAACGATGGTTAATAGGCCTTTTTGCCGTTTTTCTGATAATTGCTGTGGGTCTTTCGTCTATTGATCTCGATCAGGCCAAAGACACATTGATTGAAAAAGTTTCCGCTGAAAGTGGGATGAATATCGAAATAGAATCCATTGGTTTTGGGTTTGCCCACGGTCTCGGACTCAAATGCAGCGGTGTCAAAGTGGTCACTCCAAAGGGAGAAACCTATGCAGTCGATCATTTATACCTTCTGGCAGAATGGGCCCCTCTACTATTCGGTGAGTTCAAAATAAACAGTGCGACTCTTGACCGTCCGCAGCTCACGCTAAATCTTTCCGATGCTCCAGCTAAAAAACCTGCCACCAGTAAAAAAGAACCCGCAGGTGAAAAATCCGATTCAACAACGCCTGTTAAATCCGCTCAGGAGGCATTAAAAAAATCTCAGCTCTCGGTGCGAAATTTCAAAATATCAGACGGTCAGATAACCTTAATCCGCCCTGGAAAACAACAAAGTTTATTAGCTCGGGTCGATCTTAGCTTGCAACTCGAACAAGTATCATCAGACCGGTTGGATGTACTAGTCGATTCCCTAAAAATAAACACGGGAGAAATTTCTCTGCAAGGAAAAGCGAAAGGTGAAAACCTGACAGCAGAGAATGCTCATCTATCTGTGGATCTTGAAACCGACTCCTTTGAGTTAAATGATATCAAACCCGTACTGGCCTTTTTTTCTAAAGATGTCGACAAAACTCTAGCACAAATAACCGAACTTCAAATTAATGATATATCTTTAAACATACAGACACCTCTTGTCGCTCTTGAAAAACCTGAAGCTTTAAAACAGCAATCCAGCGGACAACTCAACTTCAACATAAAAAATGTTGTTTTAAATCTGGAGAAAAATCCGCTACAAATTAATCCTCTCATAGGAACCGGGAAGTGGTCTCAAGGGGTCTTACACCCTGACATAAAAGGTACCGCACTAGGAAGTCAGTTTGGAGTAAAAGGGGAACTACCTCTAACAGCAACCAATAAAAAGATAAAAGCAGACATAAATTGGACAGAGCTAGATATCACCCGTCTCCCTTTACCAAAGTCAGAAGGCTGGCATCCTGAATCGGGTAATGTTTCCGGAGCATTTAATATATCCGGTCCAATTCCAGAGACAGGAAAAGCCTTACCCAAAAACTTAAAAGGCAAATTAAATTTCAAGTTAAACAAATTGGTCCTGATTCAGCCAAATCAATCTAAAAAAATCTCTCTGCCTACACTGGAGGGAAGCGGCGATTACCAAAACAATCAACTCAATTACAATATTCTTGGCAATATTTTTGAGGGTAACTTCAAATCCAATGGTGCCGTGAAGAATTTAAAAAATCCAATTCTGGATAACCAACTCGAATTTTCCAATCTAAATCTAAGCAAACTCACCCTGCTAAAACCCGGCACAGGAATTCCAACTCAAGGGATTGCTTCAGGAAGCGTAAAACTAAAAGGCCCTGTTCCAAAAGATAGCAATCTGGATAATCTTGCAATCGAAACTTCTTTCAATGTTGCCGACTTGTCCCTACCCGTCCCGAGCGGTAAAAATATGTTTCCGTTGGCAATTTCAAAACTGAACGGAAAGCCAGCCTCAAGAAAAATAAATTGACCCACGACATCAACGCAGAAATGCTGGGAGGGAGCCTCGGCATAATAGGCGATCTGAAAATGAGAAGCAAAATGATTGCCGACACCACTCTCAAACTAAAAACGATTGATCTTTCTTCACTGGATCAACTAGAAAAACCGGTGTATGGAATTGTTTCAGCAGACATCAAACTTAAAGGCCCTCTTCCTGAAAACGGAAAGGTTTTAACAAATGGGTTCAAGGTCGATACGGCATTCGATTTAGAAAACCTAAGTTTCCCTCTGGATGTAAAAGGCAAAACAGTTAATGCCGAACTCGGTCGGCTTAAAGGCAGCACTTCTCTCAACAAAAATCGATTACAACACGATATCACCGCAAAGCTCATGGGGGGTAATGCTACCATCAAAGGCAATCTTTCCCTTAAAGAAACAGGGCTTCCAGATGCCGTTGACACGCACCTAAACTTAGCAAATATCGATCTGGCCTGGATTCAGAGCATCAAAAAAGGCGACTGGATTCCCACTTCTGGAAAACTTGACAGTGATCTTGGAATACAAGGACCCTTGCCTAAAAACCCGGATTCTCCAATAAAAATCCGTGCAGCAGGAACAATCACTGCCAACAAACTTATTTTAGGAACTGGCGAAAAAAAGAATACGCTTGAATCTGCAATAATCACACTTAAAGATAGTTCTGCAGAGCTAACTAAAGCTTTAATAGAACTCACTAAAATTGAAACAGCAGGATTGCAGTTTAAAAAAGTTCAAACCAATTTTAAAATCTCCCCCAAACAAATCGATCTCACTGAAGGGCATATTTGGCCCAACAACGGACAGCTGGACCTTGTCGGCACTTTCCAACCCCCTTCGGGAGCCTACCGTTTAAAATTCAAAGGCGACAAATTAAAAGTCGAAGATTTTGCAAAACAACTGGCAGGGCCTTTGGACCTGCAGGGTAAACTCAATGGCGCTCTTCCTGAAAATGGCAAGGGCTTTCCTGACATCGCAAAACAATTATCCGGAGATATTAAATTAAACCTTGTTGACGGAAACCTTCCTGAACTTGGCGCCCTGGAAGCAATATTGACTATTTTGAATCCTACATCTCTCTTGGATGCTAAAAAAGCAGGCTTGAACTATGAATATTTGGGAGGCGATTTAAAAATTGTTAAGGGTCTGGTTAACACCGAAAATTTTGAAATGAAAAGCTCACAACTCAATATGCAAGTCCTGGGCAATGCCGATCTGGGAAAAGATACGGTAAACGCACAGATCAAAGTCATGCCGTTGCAGATGCTGGACAATACCATTAAAGCCATTCCCCTTCTGGGTCAAATTTTAACAGGTGGAAAAAAAGGCGGAATAATCGAAACCTATTTCAAAGTTGATGGAAAACTGAGCGCCCCCAGCGTCACACCGCAGGCACACCGATCGCTAACCGAAAAACCGGGAGCTATTCTAAACGAAATCATGAATATTCCTGGGAACCTTACGAACGATTCCAAATAGTCTTATCACCCATTAAAATGTTTTAAACAAATGCTTATCGACGCAAAGAGGACATTAAAATTCGTATAAATTTCAACTTATAGTCCAGTAGCGACTTGTCCTCTTTATTCGATTTCCGCTCTAGTTAAAGGATTGAATATCCGCTAATTACTAAAGCGAAGTACATTTTTTACAAACTTTCAATTTTCAAGTTTTTCCAGTGAAATGATTGACGCAAAACAATTACCAGCATTTAAAAAAGAAGTTGGGTTATTGGAAAACCAGCTTGGCATGTTTGAGACGAAGGTCAATGATGCCCCCGAAATCGAACCGGGAGAAAAAGGTCCGGAAGAAGAGAGAGCTCGGATATTAAAAGTCATTCGAAACCAAAAGAAAAAGCTCTCTAAAATCCCTGATAAAGTAGAAACCACTCTTTGTAAAAGTAAAGACAAAAAAATTGATCTTGTCATTGCCCTTGAGAGTCTTGAAATGCTCGATGAGCATTTCAAGAAATTAAAGAAAGACATTGAGACAATCGTCGAAGATCAATATGAGTGTAAGCTAGAAGCCTACAAGCAGGAGATATTCAAGACTATTGACATGCTTCTAGACCCGATCGACTTCCTCATCCCCAACATTCGGTTTGAGTTGGCCTATATGGAAAAGCATTACCGCAAGCCCGAAAATATGGCCGATACCATCCTTCCTGAGGTGAACGAGTTAGTGGAAAAATTGGAAGACAAAGATATTGGTTTGAAAGAATTTTTTGACGGTAACGGCTCAGGTGAAAACAGGGTTTTAGGATATAAGGAGTTGCGATCGAAAAACAAGGTGTTCTCCAAGTACCAATATTATGAGAATTCTCCGGAATCTTATAAAGAACTCAACAGCATTTATTATGAAATTTGCAAAACCATGGAGAGCTTTTTAAAGGAAAGAAGGTCGGAGCCGGAACTGCGGAAATATTATCCCCAAGTGAAAGATAAGGGTCAGTCGATTTCCAAAATGAGCGAGATATTCGATACAGGTTCATTCCTGACGATTTTGTTTCAAAAATCCAGAAAAAAATATTCATACTGCGAAGAAGTAAGAAAAGCCAACACTCTGCTTGAGCAGTTCAATCAACTGCGCAAAGACCTTATCTTTTATAACGAAGCTGAGCTTAAGCGCACTAGAAAAGCGTTGGAGACCAAACTTTCTAAATCTCCCGATAAAAAACGTTTGAATGTGATCTTGGATGAAGTCGATAGGTTCATCAAGGAAGGAAGGTTGCCTTTCGCGCGGTTAGAAATGATTTTTAACAAGTTGTTAAAAAATGATTTCAATATTGTTGTTCTGGAAAAAGATGCCGACGACATTACTATTACTATCACTCCCCATCACGAAAAGAGGTATGGAAGAGATATCCTCGATCGAATCAACATCATTATTCATGAGGTTGACTTCTGGTACCCCCCCGAAGAAAAGCAATTATTGTTTCAAAATATATCCAAGGCCACAGAGAAAATTCAGGCTGATGAGCCTATGGATAAAAATGATTTTAAGACAATGATGCAGACATACGACCAGGCAATGGAAAAGAATATACGGAAGATGTATCCCGATAAAGCAAAGGAATTAGCCGGCATCTATTCCGCTTTCAAAGAATTATTTTCGAGTAAGATCGGGAAGGAGAAGCTTGAAAAAAAGTTGGTTAATAAAGGTATTTGGAAAGAAATCCAAGAGGATTTGGAAGTAGTCGGAAAAAATATCTCGGTGCTCTCTTCAGATAACGCGGCTTTGAGGAAAAATGTAAATAAGTTCTCCTTTTTAAAAAAGGGTACCGAGGGAATGTCGCAGGTGCTCTATGACCTTTCGATGCAATTGTTCATTTTATTTGATGGGTTGGATGCTCGAAGCATCACCACTATGACAAACATTCTCTCCACCTATAACGAATTTCATGACCTTGCCAGCCTTTGGGGGGCCTTTTCCCATTATTTCAAAAAAAATAGCATCGCGAATTTGAGCGCCAACGAACAATCCATGCGCCACCTGGCCAAAGACCCCCGTTGCGTGGAAAAGTTAAAAGAGATTTTTGAGAAAGAAGATTGAGTTCAGAAAATCAATGGAACCATGTTTTGTCAGGAATTTAGCGTAAACCCGACTAAATTGTGGAAAAACTGGAACTGACAAAAAGGAGAGTCGGATGCGAAAAATGGTTTTCCCCCTATTGATCCTGGGTTTGGTTTTTATTTCAGCTCCCCTCTGCGCCGAAGAACAGCCTTTGCCGATGCCGAAAGGGTTAAACTCAGAAGCTAGTCAGCATCATGTCGAAGGCATCGAAAGCTTCAATCAGGGAAATTATAAGGAAGCCTACCAGCATTTTCGGGATGTATTAAAAATCGCCCCCTCCGCAGAGGGCTACTTCAATGGAGCCTTGAGCCTGCACAAATGGGGATATCCCAAAGAGGCCGCAAACTTTTTTTACTACGCAAAAAAATACGCCAACGGCAATAAAAATATCCTTCAGTCCGATCTGGTAAAACAACTGCCTGCACAACCCAAGAGACGAGCGCCTGTGCCACAAGCTCCATATAGAAGTGAAGGGTCCTGATCGGGTATCGAGCCTCCCCTTTATAAAATGACTAAGAAAACTCCAAATCTACAATCAACAATAGAGAGTCAAAAGCTTGCCTTGGAGCAGGAAGAAGAATATCAACAATCGACCACCATTAACCCCGAAGAGTATCTAGCCAAACAATACTGGTCAGGCGAAGATTGCGAACGGTTATTTTTTGTCAACGAAGTTGCGTTTGAAGATCGACGCACACGAAAACAAAAAAACTTTCTAAAATATTTAACGAATGCGATAGATACGGGGGAATTAATCAATCTTAACAAATCTGCCTCTTTTTCTCATTCAGACAAACCTTTTTCATTTACCCTTCAAGCACTATTTGCCCCATCAGAATTTAAGTCATGGATTAATCACTCAAAAACACAAAAACAATTTGATCGTTTTGATATAAAAACTCCTAAAAAGGTTTCTTTAATTTTCAAATCACTAAAACCCTCTCTCGACTCATCCATTCCTCCCGAAAAAAAAGGAAAGAAAAACTCACCCTTACAAGAACTCGTCAAAAGCAAGGTTTTTGAAATTCTTAATACCGATGATGATGTTTCAATTTCCGAACTCGTGAATAGCACAAAAATCACAAAAATTTTAACACCCGATGCCCAGCACACTGGAGTAGAAAGCATTTCTAATAGGGAATATAAAGCACGATATTCAAAATCTAGAAGATCCGTTTCAGAATACATCCGGGAAGCAAAGAAAGAGTTTTACAGTAAATAGTCAAATATGAGGGAGAAGGGCAGAAACCTCAACGTTCTCTTTTGTTCCCATGTAAAATAATATAATATTGGATTTCTTAATCAGATTCCGAGATGCAGTCAAGTAGCGACTTACCCCCTTTTCTTTCACGCAAATGGAGAAGCACGAAAATGCCAAAAGAAAACAAAGTGACCAAAAATGACAATCGTAAATCTATTGGAGAGAAAGAAGTAGAGCAAATGATGGGCACACGCGAGATGTCAAACGAAGAACGAAAGCAGAGCAGAAGAAAGCAAAAAAGAGTGGGCGGGGACGCCATGCGACACCGATAGGCACATAACCTAAACAAACGAGAGAGCAAAAACAAAAACGCACGCAAATGGAGAAGCACGAAAATGACAAAAGAATACATACAGAAACATAGTGACAATGGTGAGAAAGGGAAGGGTAAGACTTTAGGACAGAAACAGGTAGAGCAAATGATGGGCACACGCGAGATGTCAAACGAAGAACGAAAACAAAGCAAAAGAAAAAATAATAAAGAGGCGAAAGGGCCAGACGATACCCACAGAAACATAACCTAAACAAATGTCCTAATGGTTTGCTGTTTATACGCGCTCGAATGTGTGAAGGTTCATCACTTATCACCCCCCCCAGCTCTCACCCATCGCCACCCGTTCCTGACGTATTGCCCGATGCGTCTAACAGTTGCACCATGCTCTTGTTCCTTCATGTCCCGCAGGGGTATAAAGCCGGGCGATACGTTCAAGAAAGTTTGTTAGAGTCTTCGGGGCGATCTTTAGCCCCGTTGGGGTTTTCAAATAATAATTGAACGTCCGCTGTTGGCCGAATGGAGACATGTCACTAACCAACCCAAAGCAGTCATTTATCATCGACAAAGAGCGTGGTAATATAGTTTTATGACCACTTGGATAGCGCTATTTAGGGGTATCAATGTTGGAGGAAACAACCTATTGCCTATGAAAGATTTGGTTGCGGAGCTTGAGGAAATTGGTTGCACCTGTATAAAAACGTACATCCAAAGTGGCAATGTGATATTCAGTAAATCAGGTTCTAAAGCGCCCCAACTTGCGAAACTCATCGGAAAGACCGTTCTTAAACACCATGGTTTTGAACCAAAAATACATCTCCTAACGGTCAGAGAACTGAAGAAAGCGGTAACGTCCAATCCCTTTCAGGACGCTGAAAAAGATCCAAAATCCCTGCATCTTTTTTTCCTTTCAAAGAAGCCAAAACCACTGAATCGTGAATCATTCGACGAGATAAAAACCGGGAGCGAGAATTATTCGCTGAATGGGAGCATGTTCTATCTTCATGCCCCTAACGGCATCGGGCGTTCAAAACTTGCTGCAAAAACAGAAAAACTTCTTGGCGTTGACGGGACGGCTCGAAACTGGCGCACAGTTTTAAAGCTGCTGCAATTGACAAATCAAAATGAATGACGGCTTCTGGCCGAAAGCGGCCTATTAGGTAATCACGACTTACCGTCAATAGTGGAATTGACCCCTTTATAATTGATGGCAACCCGGCCGGTACCTCGAAAGGGGTTCCGGTTTTTTTTGTTATAATACAGGTGAATTATTAATCAGCGGTATGGGGGTGGGTATGCTTGGGGATGAGATTGTATTACCAACAGGAAATTTAAATAGATGCCCAAAGCCGGATTGCGAGGGATATGGAAATTTAGTCATGCAAAACTACCTTTACTTTGTTAGGTGCATCAGATGCGGGGCCAGGTCAAAAGATCGTAATAAAGAAGAAGAGGCCGTCGCCTTATGGAATGAAAATATTTCCTTAGAAGAAAAACTTAAATAGAACGCCGGCCAAACGGTTAAATAAGATAAGGGGTTCTGTCTTTTTTTAACCACAGGCTAGCATTTCATTCAAACTTGGTGGATGAGTCGGCCTTTACGCATTGCATAAGATCCAAATATCTCAAAACAAAACATACTTCTAGCTAAGAAAAGACTTACACCCTTCACTTCCTGCCCCTTCATGAGGGATAAAATTATGCCTTGTAAATATTCCATTAACAATGAAGAACATGAATGCCCATATGGTTTACCAGATGAGGAATTGGTGCCATTTGATGGTGGGTTGAAATGCAAATACCATTTACCAATAATTGATAAAAATGGCCAAAAAACTAAAAAGGGTTGTTGGGATACAGTTGAAGTGGAAGATTTTAATAATGAAGTTATGCAATTGATTGCGAGGGTATATCTACATTCTGGAGAAGTTATTTTATCGGGAGTTATATTTCCGGGAAATATAATTTTCGATTCAACAATTAAGGGGCAAAACGTATGGGGTCATGGAGTAGATTTCCAAGGGGCTGAGTTTTTTGGGAATGTCCATTTCAAGAAAATACCATTCAAAAACAACTTTTTAGCACTTAATACTCTATTTCATTTTGATGTGATATTTGATGAATGTAACTTTTATGGAAATGGGAAATTTGATCATATGAGAGTAATAGGTAATGCTGCGTTTCCTAAAGTCGTTTTTCATCAAGAATGTTCTTTTCTTAAAATCAGATTTGAATCAAATACCATTTTCACTTCCGGCCAGTTTAAAGACACCTTAAACTTTGAAGGTTCTATATTTGGAGAAGAATTAGAGGAAGGTGATAAAGTAACGCATGAAGAGGGATTAAATTTCTCGAATGCGCGTATTATCGGGAAAAATGATTTTAGTTCGTGCAAATTTTTTTGCAACTCTGATTTTTCTGGTTGTAATTTTGGAGCAGATAGTATTTTCTCAAACTGTGTTTTTGGTAGGGATAAAGATTCTGATGCCAGGTTTTATAAAACCACATTCTCAAGAGCTCTGTTTGATGGTTCCGTTTTCAAAGGAATTGCCTCGTTTCAGAATGGTGTGCTTGGAGGCGAGTTTTCTTTTGTTGGCGTTGAAGTTGAAAATAACGCAATTTTTATAGAAACAAATTTTTCAAGCTTTTCTAATTTTAATGAATGTCTTTTTAAAGAAGATGCCCTTTTTCAGTGGGCCAGATTTATGTCTCTAATTAATTTAGATAATGGAAAAATTTCTGGCTCGTTGAATTTTTTTGAGGCTAAATTTAAGGGGGGTTTTAGAGCCGAGAATATAAATGTTGGCGGAGTGGCATCGTTTGATCGAAGAGTAAAAGAGGAGGAAAGCAATGAAAGCAAAGATGAAATGGGTTTTAAGTATATAAAATTCAAAGGTTCCTATTTTGGCGGCCCTGTTTCATTCGATAATCGAAAATTTTTTTCCTCAGCA
>Ga0233434_1004711_pt1 | contig 10343 bp, 8 predicted proteins | sample SI_122_August201_4_FD_182738 | JGI IMG/M metagenome (GOLD analysis project Ga0233434, IMG submission 182738) | Seawater microbial communities from Saanich Inlet, British Columbia, Canada - SI_122_August2016_120_MG | ecosystem: Environmental > Aquatic > Marine > Inlet | place: Canada: British...
TTCCATATCTGCAATGTATGGTGAGAAGGAATAGTAAATGTCATTGAATGTTCCCATGAATGCAGTTCCCGATTCTGTGTTCAGTAATTGATTATCACGAATCTCTCTAAGTAGTTGAACTTGTGGGGATAACTCTGAGCCGTAAGTGGCTGTTGCAATCAGGCAACCCCCACCTTCCTTAGATGAAGTGTTTGAAGAAGTTGATTGAGTATTTGTTTTACTAATTGTTTTAGTTTCAGTAATGGTTTGGCCTCCAAGTTGGGCATTAGCTACAATATCATAACTTCCACTCTCTCCGGATTCAGGTATTTTAAACTTCAAATCAAATGAACCCCCATCACCTAAAGTTACGGTTCGAATTAGAATTGTCTCACCGCTAGGATTTTTAATTTCAAGTGCTACAAAATCCCCAACATTTCCTCCAGAAACTTGGCCATCAATAGATACAATGTCTCCACTTGAAAATTGTTCTTTGTTAGTTTGAATTGTAATTGATTCAGCAAAAGATATTGGAATAACAGATATTCCTAAAAGTAATATTAAAAATAATGCAGACTTCATTGTAATCTCACCTTAGTTGCAGATTCACCTGTTAATGGAACTCCTCCCTGACTTGGCCAATCTGAAAATACGTTTGCATAAATATCTCCACTACCAAACTCTGCATCATTTGGAATAAAAAATGATAGGGACATTTCTGATTGTCCAGAGTTTAGTGTAGTTTTGAATGAACCTATTCCCAGACTAGTTAACTGGGAATCAAACAGATTGATGGTTACAAGTGAAGTAATACTGGAATCAGAGTCTAAAACAACGTTGACAAATCCCAACTTTCCTTTAGTAAATGAAGATACAGGATTTCCTTGCTGATCAGTTGGAGATAATGATACGATGGTAATGTTACCTGAAGAAATTGAAGATACTGTAAATTTGGTAGAATCAGATATTTTCTTGCCTGAAACTGTTGCAGTTGCATCTACAACATACGTTCCACTTTTAGCAGAAGAGGATAACTTGAATTGAATCTCACCCTTTCCAGAATTATCTACAGTTACTGTTCTTGTTACAATATTATTTCCATCAGAATCACTTACACTAATTGCAACATTTGCATTACTTGCAGTGCTTGTTCTAACAGATACTAGTGAACCTGAACTGTAAGAATTACTATCAGTGTAAACATCAATTTTTTCAGAAACAGTAGGTGTGGGGGTTACTGGAGTTATTGATGGGTTTTTGAATTTGAACTGAACTGAATCCCGACTGGAATCATATTGTGCTTGAATGGTGTACATTCCATCACTACTCCACAATAAACCTCCTGTTGAAAAGAATGATCTAAATTCACCATCTACTCCAACAGATAATTGTTCTACTGCAACCAAATCTCCATTAGGTGAAGTTAGAGTTATTGTTATAGCAGAACCTACTTTTGCATTAGTTATTTTTCCTGAATAAAATATTGTGTCGCCATTTTTGTATGAAGAATTACCAACTTTTAGTTTTACATCACTTTGTAAAATTGGTTCAGGTGTTGGTGCAACAACAGGTGCACTTCCTTGTACTATGACAGTTCCAGTCATCCAAGTGTGTAGCATACAATAGTATGGTACTTGGCCAGATACATCAGCCATCCATTCAAATGAATCCCCTGACATTAGTACACTTGAATCAAAGGTACCGTCTGGATTTGGTGTAAATCCGTTAACAGTTCCTGATGTGAACGTGTGAACTCCTGAGGGGTCTGTGTTCTTCATTGTAACAACATCACCAAAATCTACAATTACTGTGAATGGGGCGTAGCAACCAGTAGATACACAATCTTGGGAAAACCCAGATTCATCAACTGTTGTGATGGCATTACTTGCAATTGGTTTAGGTGTTGGAGGAACAAATGTATTAGAACCAGTTACTTGAATTGTTCCAATCATCCAAGGGTGGATTGTATCAAAATAATCAAAAGTTCCACTAGTCATAAAAGTGTGAGAAAAAGATTCACCAGGCATCAACATGCCAGAATCAAATTCACCACCAACATAATTATGGCTTGGGGAACCACTAGTCACAGCATGTGCAGAAGAATCTGCATTATACCATTCTACAGTATCTCCAACATCTACAGATAATCTATATGGTGAATAACAATTATTGATGTTTTCGCATCCAGGGACATTAGTTCCTTGATTTATTGTAATGTCTGCAAAATAATTTTTAGGAGGATAATTTACAGGTGGTGGCGATAAAGTAGGAGAACCAGAAATAGACGAAGTAGCAGTAATATCCAGTGCATCATAAGGAGTGTAAGGATCAGGTAATGTATCATCAAGATATACTGCAGTTATGGCATCTCCGCCATCAACATACAATCCCATTCCAGAACTAGATTTTGTAAAAGATACTTTTCCTTCAAAGATTCCACTGGCATCTCCAGTTTCAGTTAAAGTAATGTTGATACCATTAGGATCAGAATCAGAATAAACATTAGCAGAAACACTATCTCTAAAAGTATTCAAATTCAAATCAGCATCAATTATTCTAATTTTACCACTTTCATTAACAGAATAATTTGTTTCAAGCCATTGAATCTCACCAATATTCCATCTAACCATGGCAGTTCCAATTACATCAAAATAAGAAGTTGAAAATAAGATAGTAATCTCATCATCTGAACTAGTAAGAAGACCATTACTATCAGTAACAAATTCATCTCTGAGTATTATTGATCCTACAAAAATCCCCGTATCTCTACCAGTTTCTACCAAAGTAAAATAATCCATAGAATCTCTACTGGTAGAAATTGTAACTCGATTATTTGATTCAGAACCAATCGTATCTATAGAATTTGAATCATTGAAATCAGGTGCAACAATAGTAATGTATACAGTATCAACAGTAGTGTACACTCTTTGATCAAGTTCAATGGTTGCACCAAAGTAAGTAGGTGGTGAAGTTGGATTTGAATTATCTGGATTTACTTCAATTAGTCCAACCATCCAAGTGTGTAGCATACAATAGTACAGATATTCTCCTGATTGAGTTGGAACCCATTCAAATGAATCACCTGACATTAGTACACTTGTATCAAATATGCCATCAGGGTATGGAGTAAACCCATCAACAAATCCGGATGTAAATGTATGAACTCCTGTTGGATCAGAATTTGTCATGGTAACAGTATCGCCGATGTTAACTGTTGTAACAAGAGGGACATAACATCCTGTATCCACACATGCTTGTGAAAATCCAGATTCGTCCACAGTTACAATTGTGATATTATCAGCAAATGCAGAAGGTATAGAAATTATAAAAAATAAAGACAACAAAGAAAGAAAAATTAAATTTTTCACTATTTACAATTGTAGTATTCTATGTAATAAATAAATCATGAAAATAAGAAATAATTTTCAGTAAAGTGCTTCATATAGATTTCGTGATGGGAATATCGTAGCAATACCTATTAGTTAAAAATACGTAGTCATAATTTGTGTTCGTCAAGAGCATTACTCTGGGAATAATTGTACTTGTATTTTTTGGATTAGTGAATACTGTTGATGCTCAATCTTATGATTTACATTTAGTTTTAAATCCTCTTGAATCTAGTATATCTGAAGGAGACGTACTGGGATTTTCAGGAATTTTAACGACATCTGATCAACAATATGTCATTACTGATGCTGCAATTGTGATTAAAGATGATGTAGATTTTGGTAGTGATAGAGTCATTGCAACAGGATACACGGATGAAAATGGTGAATTTTTTATCTCATGGGTGGCTAAAACAAGACAATCAGGTGGCAGTTATGATTTTTATGCAGTTTTTGAAGAATCTGATTTGAAAACTAGAAGTGTAACTCATAATGTCTCTGTAACTTCAGCAACTCAAAATTATGTATCTATTTTGACATTAGACCCAATTTCCTCACTAGTTCAACAAGGAAATAAGATTGTATTTTCAGGGATTCTTAAAACAACTACAGGAGAGGTAGTAACTGGATTCCCAATATTCATCAAAGATGACAGAGAAGGAATATCAGACATAGTTCTCAAAACTACAGTTACCGATTCCAATGGTAAATTTTCTACAACATGGGATGCAGTTCCAAGAAATTCTGGAAGCTATGATATCTATGCAGAATTCAAAGGTGGAGAAAATATTTCAAAATCTAGAAGTGATACATTTTCAGTTAAAGTATCAGGTACTCCCTCTGCAAGTGGAAAACTATCTACTAAACTTTTACTAAACAACATTCCAAGTTCAATTTATACAGGGAATGTCATTACATTTACTGGAAAATTAACTTCTGATGGAATTCCACTTTCAGGAAAATTAATTCAAATAAAAGAAGATGATCCATTTCTTGTTGATCAGAGATTAGGATACGGCAGAACCAATTCCAATGGGGAATTTTTTATTGATTGGAATATAACTCCAGGACTAGTTGAAACAGATTTTGATGTACATGCAACATTTGATGGAGATGATTTGTATAATATTGCAAGAACTGCAAATCAAGAAATGAGTGTAGTTCGACTTTGGTCATCTATCACTTTGGATTCTATTCCTCAAAATGTTGATGTTGGAGGACAAGTAACTTTTTCTGGAAATGTACAATTAGAGAAAGGTAGTCCTGAAGGATATGTAGTGTATGTGATGGATGAAGATGCATTTGATGATGATGATCTGTTGGCAACTGCATATGTGAATAGTGATGGTAGTTATTCTATAATTTGGAGTGCAGAACAAGTAGATGCAGATAACATTGCTGATATTTACGTAGTGTTTGAAGGTACATCGATTTATTATCGTAGTACAACATGTGATGATGATAATACGTTTGATTTTGGAGGAGATTGTCTTAATACAATTAAACTTAAAACAATTGGAGTTACTTTAGAACCTGATCCTGTTTATCAACCACCAACATCAGGATACAAATTCAATGGTGATGAGTATATGGAATTGTATTATGCATTATCATTTAACAAAAATCCCGTCATTGCAATAATACCACAACCTGATTCTTATGATGAGGTTAAACCATATTTTATCCCAATTCAGGAAGGAATTCGAACATGGAATTTGGGATTAGAAAAAACTGGTGGAGATTGGAATGTTGATTTTGATATTATAAAACCAGGTGAAAAATTTCCTCAACGTCCAGATGTTATAATTAATGTTGTAGCATATGATGATGACATTGATTGTGGATATACGCGAGGAGTGGCATGGGTTTGCTGATTTTTTTAAATTACCCGCAAGAATATAGCTCAAATTTTCCCTACCTATACACGTCTTTCAGCTTAAACTAGGCTCAAAAACCATGTTTTTTCACTATCGGTAGCATGATATTTTTCTAAAATCTCCATGCCAGCTCTAACAAATTCACATAGTTTAATTATTGGAATGTAAACTGGAGTAGTGTAAATTAAGATGTTAATGATATTTGAAAAATTAAAAATTTATGCTTATATTGTTAAACAATGTTTGAGGAAAAAACATAGAACCAAACAATTGATTCATTCTGAATATGAAAAAGGAAGATGGGATAGACCATATTTAAAATCAGATTATGACACTTACAGAACAGTGTATAGACATTATGATGAATCTGGTTTATTTATTCTAAATAATAAATTAGTATATACTTCCTTTGTTGAAGCTGATAAAAATCGTTATGATAAATTATCAGAAGCTTTAGATGATTATAAAAATGATGAAATTGTAGAAATAGGTTGTGGTCCTGGAATTAACTTGTTTAAGTTAAGAGAAAGAGGATTCAATAAGTTAAAAGGATATGATATTTCAGAAAATGCTCTAAATCTAGCTAAAATACACAACTCTAAAATTGGTTCTGATATTAGTTTTGATGTTTTTGATTTAACCAAAAAACTACCTGATTTCTCAAACAAAATACTTTTTTCATTTATCTGTTTAGAACAATTAAAAAATTCCATGAAAACTGTAGTACAAAATATAGTTGATTCTAATCCAAAATTGGTGATTAATTTTGAGGTAGACTATGATAAAAGACCATTTATGATGAGAAAATTTTTGGATGCTTGGGACTATCAAAATAACCTTGTTCGTGAATTAAACAAAAATGAAGATGTGAATGTTTTGAGCATAAAAGAATTTTCTGCATTGAGTTCACCTGTTAATGTATTGTCAACAATCATTTGGAAACCTTCATCTCACGAACAAAAGGAATAAGTGACAAATAGATGATCAACTAGCATTAATACACAATCATTGGTTTACCCCGTAAACTAATCAATGTGCTTTTAGACGTGATTAGACGTGATAAAACAATGGAAAAAGTAACCATTGGGGTTTACAAAGCATACAAAAATTCAGGAAACTTACGTTTTCCTAAAGCAAATACCAAAAAACATTGGAAACATTACTTTATCGAAGTAGATGAAGATGATGAAGATGATTATTCCTTTGGGTCAGAATGGGTTTCTGCATTAAAAGCAGTAGTTCTAAAAAGAAAACAACTCTACAAAAAGACATTCTATTGTACTGATTGTGAATCTGTCTATGAAGATTATGTTAAAAAAAATGCTAACGAATCTCATAACTGTCCTAACGGTTGTGAGTAATCATTTTTTTTCTTTTTGTCGCAACGAGCGAGACAAAAACAAAAAAAACAAACAAACAAAAAAACTAAGTTAGACAAAAGTGTCGCATACATGTTGCAAACACGTTGCAAACATGTTGCAAACACGTTGCAGATTTAGATCGATTTAGATGGATCTAAATGGATTTAGATTTAAAATTAAATGCATTTACATTTAAAATTAAAACCATTTTGTAATATGATTAACTCTTAGAACGGGATATTTTGCACTAGCTAATTCATACTTTCTATATGAGATATCTGCTCTAGCATATTGTATAGTTAATTTTTCCTCAACTGAATGAAGAAATAACTCCTCAATTTGTTGAGTATATTCATTAATGTCATAAAATGGGGTTTCAAACTCGGGGTCATTATCATCTATTTCGACTATCTCAAAACAACTCGGCTCATACAATCCTACAAACCCTATTGTTTTCCCATCTTCATTTGTTGTAAAAAGTGGTGGTGGGCGTGATTTTGATGATGGGATTATACGAAATATCGTTAATGGTAATTCACAATATGGACAATGGTGTTTTTCTGATATTTTCTCAACTTTTAGTTTTCTATAAGAGATATCCCCAAGATATCTAAGAGCATGAGACCTGCTTTTTACACCTGCATGAGACAGCATGTATCTCACACAATTAAAAATATCAATTTCTGTTTCTAAATTTCCTTTATTCTTGATTAGCCATTTTGTTTTATTGTAAACTTCTGTGGTATTGGTTACATAACCATACACGATTAAATGAAAATGTGGACTAACGTAAGGTTGAATCTTTTCTTGATCATGGAATCTAAAAGGGTGGAATACTACACTAGCAGTTTTGATATTTGCAACTTTTAGAGTATGGTCCAACCATTTTTTTAATGATTTGTAACTTCGATTTTGTATGTTGTGTTGTGGTGGGGATAATACAATATGTCTAAACTTGTATTGTTTATTTTCTGTAAATTTCATAAATCTTTGAGTTGCACGATTAGATTGTTTGTTAATCCAATCAGTAGAACATTTTGGACATGAAGCCATTTTACAAGATTTCAAAGTATGTTCTGCATAGTGTTTGTTGTCGGGGTGTTGTCTTGTATTGTTACAACCCTTTGAAATCCATTTTTTACAAAATGGTTTAAACTCTTTTTGTCCTGGTAAACCAAATCCATCAAAATAAGCTTCACTCCAATACGTTAATCCTTTTGAGATATCCCCATTTTCATTTACAATTATTCTAGTGGCTTTTGAAGCCTTAACATAATTTTGAAAATTACTTGAACGTTCAAATATTTTTTCAGTATAACGAATCTTTTCAAATTGATTATCAGGCTCTACTAAAGTTTCTAAGTAGTTAGTTTTCGTAAAAGCAGGATACAACTAAAAATCACTCCAATATGGTTTATCAGATATACAAAAATTAATTTTATATGTTAGAGTAGATTCTGAAAAGTGTGTGACACTTGATTGAGAATATTCCGCACAATATTCTCTCAAGTGTCCTTAACACCTTTTATAATTTCAGTAGCACATTCTAAAAGTTCATCATTACTATGTTGGTTAAAAAATCGATTACAAAAAAGACATGCTTTCGATTGCATGTTTTAGTCCTTTAATTTACCTAAGAGTTTTGACAGTTCATCAGTTTCTGCAAATAGATTTTTGGTTACTACTTCCTTAACACTTTCAGGTTTGTTAGATTCCTGGATAAGATCATCAAGCATGTCTAGTGCATGATTAAGAGCAGTATCCCAAGATTCTCTAAAGACAGCATACGGTCTAATACGGTCTAAGGTTTGTCGAGTGGTTTTCATGGTTGTCATTTGGCTCATCTATACCTAGAATACGACCTATACTCCTATATGTAACAGAATCTATGTCTAAATATATGCAAGAAATACCAAATTCCTCTAGTCAATCTGTATTAGATAAGGTAAAAGAAACATACCCTGATTACAAACTTAGTAGTTATTCAAATCTAGTAAAAATCAAAAATCCCGATAAAATACGAAATAAATCACGTTTTTGGAACGAACAAAGTAGAATAGTGCTTAGTGCAATTAGTGACATCAATGACACATTTTATCATTTTCCTGTAAAAAAGAGATTAGAAATTGTTTCATCAAAATACATGGAAACATTTCTTGAAGAAATTTTTAGGACCCTGGATCATAAAATATCCTCTACAACTAAACATACACGAGAAAGTCTTGATGAATTGACATTGATGATAAAACTATCTGAAAAGTTTCTAAAGCTAGGTCTTGAAGGAGTAGAGAAAACAATGCCAGATGAATTTGATGAAATACTTGAAACAAAAATTAAAGATATAATGTTACAAGTAAAATCAATAAGAAAATTAACTGAAAGATTAACCCCAAAGAAATCTAATGCAGTTGATTTTGATTATGATTACTATCTAAGAGGAAAAATCAGAACTAAATTCTAATCTTTTTCACTAAGGTTTTTCACAATTTCTTTAAGTTGTTCAAACCTTACTTTCATGTCTAAGTTATCTCTTTCAAGAGAATACATTTTATCTGTTAATTTATCATTAGTTGCTTTAGATTCTTCTTCGTTTTTCTTTATCTGTTCTTGTAACTTGTATTGTTTAGAAATAGACAATGCAGGTATAGATTTTTTATATTCTTCAAAGAGAGCTTCATTTGAAAAAGACCCATAGCGATTATCAAGTGGAATAGAAGTAGAATGACCCATTAATTTTTCTGATAAAGATAGGTTGTTGTCATGTCTTGATTTTAATTGAACATTGAAGAATTTTCTTAAAGCATGTAGAGTTTGTTTGTTGAATCTATTTCCTTTCTTTGTTCTCTTAACATCTTTTGTAGTTATTGCCAGGGCATTTCTAATAGTTCCCGTTTCCATAGTTCTAGCTGGAGTATCCCCGAGAACATATTGACTTCTAAATGCAGGAGATTCGGCAGTTAGTTTCTCACGGTCTTGTTGTCTTTCTGCTAAGTAATCATCAAAGACCTGTGAAGCTTCGGGGGTCATGAAAGTAGTATATTCTTCATTTGAATCTGCATAACACAAAACCTGTTTACAATTTTCAAGATTAGTAATATGACCTAATTTTAATTCAGGAATAACACCAACACGACAACCCATAGATGAAAGAAATAAAATCAAAGCTTTAGTCCTGGTCTTATTCGTATTTTCTAACATTGATTCAATATCTTCTCTAGTGTAGTAATCATATCCTGATTTTTTCGTTTTAGTTGGAAACATCTTATGCAGTAATGTCTTATTGAAATTTTTACCGTTCATAGTATAGAATAACTCAACTGGAGCCATGATAGATGGGATATAGTTAGCAGAATTGTTCTCTTTGAGATACATCAAATAATCTTCCAAAAGCCTTTGAATTGATTTATCATCTGCTTTGAGTAGATCGTCATAATCTGTGAGTTTATTCCATTTTAGGAATTGGTCTAATTGCCACTTGTAATTCACATAGGTTTTCTCGGACCCTAGAGCATTATGAAAAAGATTGAGAGAACGTGGTAAAACCATGATTAGAAAAGGGGTATTTTTGATATAAGTAGGAAGTTGTCTATATCCTCAAGAATATAAGTAGGCAAAAATACTCAATTTTATGCCACTTAAACGTGCAAGTAGAGGTCGTACAAAAGGAGGTAAAGGGTCATCAGGTACAGTACAATGTACAAACTGTGGTCAAACAGTTCCAAAAGACAAAGCAAAGAAAG
>Ga0233434_1004741_pt1 | contig 10295 bp, 8 predicted proteins | sample SI_122_August201_4_FD_182738 | JGI IMG/M metagenome (GOLD analysis project Ga0233434, IMG submission 182738) | Seawater microbial communities from Saanich Inlet, British Columbia, Canada - SI_122_August2016_120_MG | ecosystem: Environmental > Aquatic > Marine > Inlet | place: Canada: British...
TCATACCAACCATATCCCAAATTGAAAAGCAAGTATTACTATCAATATTACAGAATTTTAATGAAACATACACTAGATGGTATTCTATACTAGTTGAAGATCCAACTAAAGAGAGTAGAATTGATGAGAACTTTACACCAATAATTAATCAAGATGGATATGACCAAGAAATTGGATATTTGTCAGGAGGGGAGAAGACAAGTATTGCACTAGCTTATAGATTAACTCTAAATTCACTAATGAGAAAAGAAACTGAATCAATGAAATCTAATTTGTTGATTTTAGATGAGCCAACTGATGGATTCTCTAAAAATCAATTAGGAAAAATTAGAGAGTTACTTGATGAGTTAAAATCAGAGCAAATCGTGCTTGTTTCTCATGAAAAAGAGCTTGAAACGTATGTAGACAATATTTTTCAGATTTCAAAAGAAAATGGATTATCAAATATTGTTAAGATGAATTAATTGCTAAGAATGATCTTTTTTGTATTTACAAAAATATAATTCAGGTTGTTGAAAAAGAACTTAAAACGTATGTAGACAATATTTTTCATATTTCAAAAGAGAACGGATTATAAAATATTGTAAAAATGAATTAATTGTTAAGAATAATTTGGAACTATTTTTAATAAAATAAAGTTAAACTTTAACGCGAATTTGTCCTATTGTTAATTTCTGTATTAGATCGCTTTTTAATTTCTTTAAAGTGTTTTTTTTATTATTTAAATTCACAATTTTTGAATCTATATTTGAAAGAATTTCTTCAATAGTATTTTGTTCATTTATCGATGGTACTGCCAATTTGAATTTCATGAGAAGTTTCACATCCATACTGTGTACAGTGGTTCCTCTTTTCATACAAGACAATCTGATTAAATTATTGTAAAATAATAACAAATGTAAAATATATTTTGGATTGAATTGATCATTCACAATAATTCCTTTTAGATCTTGATTAACAGTTACAGTTTTTTTTGTAATAGCTACAGGAAAATTTCTAGTAAGAATACCACTTCTTACAACCATTAAAATTGAATTTAGTTTAATTCCCTGTGCTGAAGAATTATCTAGTCCCAATTTAGTTATTTTTTCTTTTGAATTCTGTATCTCTAATGATTTCATGTCTTTGGGTGAAATCCATAGGATGCCACTATTATCCCAAAAATCTTTTCTTTGTTTACTTGGAGTTCCTCCTCCCACCCACTTTCCAAATTCCTTCATTGAATATAATTTCCATTCTTCAGGAATTTTACCAATTTCAGAATCTTTGAACTTTGTATGGCTGATTCCTTTAGTTAACAGATTCTGCATCAGTCCTCGTTTGAATTTTTTTGTTAATTCTATTGATTTCTCATATTCTTGAATCACATCATCCACTTTAGTTAGAATTTCTGCAATTTTTTGTTGTTCTGGATAAGAGGGAATTGGAACTTGGACATTTTTTACTGAATTAAGACTAAGATGCATAACTGTCGTAGCGGAACTAAATGCATGCATAGATTTATGGGAAATTACTGAAGATAAAAAATAATACAAATATTTATTTGATATTTTTATCTTAGGTTGAATTTTACAAGTATCCATTGTGTAAAATATTTTCTTATCATTTAATGCTGGAACTAGTAATGGATATCCAATAATTTCAGCTTTTAATGTAACTTCGGTAATTGCGATGACAATATCATTTTCATTTAGAATCGCATTTTTGATTTCTTTTCCTTTGTAAAATTTAATGCCACTTTTTTTAAATCCCCCTCCTATCTTGAAACAAAGTAAACTTATTAGATAATTACCACTTTTTTCATCTAGATCGGAACTAGAATAACTTATACCTCTTTGAAAATCGCAAATTTCTTTAAATTTTTTATTGCCCCATTCCTCAGGAATTTTATATGATACGTAATAGGGATTACCTGTAATCATTTTGTAATTTTGTTTTTGAGCAGACAACTATCAAATTATCAAAATACTTCTTAATTTCTGCAACTATTTCCTCTAAAATAATTTTTGATCGCAATACAAGCAGAATTTTTCTTAATTGTTCAAAATATGCAAGACATTTATCAAAAAATATCTAAAAATCAGCCCCTAATTGTAGATTATGAATAATTTCCTACAGGTTTAGATTCTCCATCTGAAAAAATTATCAATGCCATACGTTGTGCAAATCCTTGATTCATGTGATTGTGTGCATTTAGATGGTTTTGAATATCTTCAAAATTATCAGTAGGAATTACATACAATACATCATACTCTATTCTATTTTCATTATCTGGCCATAATCCATAATAGATTCGAGAAAACCCCAAGATAGTTTTAATATAATTTTCATATTTTAGAAAATTACTAGTATCATATTGATGTCGTGTTACTGCAATCAAGCTAATCGACTTTTCATTGACTGATTCAATCTCATGAATTTTCTTCAAAGTAAGTTTTTCAGCAGAGTCATTAAAATATACAGGCTCACTATCTTTGGTAAAATTTTTTTTAATTATTTCAAATATTTTTTCGATTTTTTGATGAATTTGATTTCTAATTAATAGATCGTTTGAATCAGTCATTTATTTGAGATTTTATAAAAACAATTCAAAATTAAGAGATTTTAAATTTATTTAGAATTTGTTGTTGTTTTTTAAATTCAGTTTCAAGTTTTTTTACAATTTTCTCTTTAGTTTTTAATTTTTTTATTAATGACTCTCGTTGATCAAGGGGAACAAATCTGAGAAGTTTTGTCCAGTTTTGGTATTTATGTGCATGAATTATAGTTCTGCTTCTCATCGCATCATTTAGAATCCATAAAAAGTCTTGTTCTACTTTATCAAATTTAGTTTGAGCACTTTGCATGTTAGATAACAACTTCCCGTATTTTGATGTAATTGATTTTTGTTGAATTTTTGTTTTTATTAGAATTTGATGATTTTTTAATTTTTCAAGTGTAATATGTTTTAGAGTGTTACCTGTAGATTTTCTCTTAAATGATGATTGGCAAGAAGACAAGACAGTAAATAGATATTCTGGAGAAACTATTTTTTTATCAGCAGTAATTAAGACAAATGTTTGGGTTTTGTCTATTTTTTTTCTAGACTTTACTAGAATGGTTTCACCAATGTTTCCTGCTCTTCGAAATAAGATATCGCCTTTGTTTACAATAGAAGATTTGCCTAAAAATTTGATTTGTGCTAATTCAGATAATTTTGATTTCATAATAAAAAATTCATATAACTTGTTATTAAAAAGGATGTCAATTGGATTCATTTAAACAATTAGAAGAAAAGATAGATTCATTATTTTCTGGAAAAGAATTTGAAGATAATATTGGACTATTTCATACTACAATATGGCCAGCAGTAGTAATATGTGAAGAATATTTTAGAAAATCACAAGACGTTAAAGCATTAGAACTTGAGGCTCAATTATTATGCCAAATGGGAGATAATAGATTTCAAGGACAATATTTACGAGACGCTTATGTAATTTGTAAAAGGATTTTGGAAATAGTTCCAAATAAAGAGGAAGCAAAACATACAATGAATAATCACATCATTCCATTTTTCAAAAAAGATCTTGATACCTGGAAAGAAATGGCAAAAAAAGATGAATCAACAAAAAAGATCTTAGAGCATCACACACAAAATAATGAATCAGTCGAGTTGGAATTGGATTCATATTTTATAAAATGTAAAAATGACAAATTTGAATTATTTTTAGATATAAATGCAAATAATTTTAGTTCGAATTAAAGTACCATAAAATTAAAATTTAGGATTTATTCCCCAAATTAGAAATATCCTCAAGGATTTTTTTTAAAATAATTTCTTTGAATGCTTCTTTATCATCTTTATCTAAAGTAATGAATTGATTTGTTTTAGAATGGTATGTTTCAATTGCTTTTGGAATGTAATAATCTAGTCCTTTTCTTGCTAGTGATTCATCATAGATTTTCTTGTCAATTTTTTGTTTATAATTTTTAACAATCATATCATGTTTACTATGTATAAAATCAGAATCATCTAAAACGATTTCAAATATTTTTTGTAATTCTTTATCATCCATATCAATATAAAATCTATATTTTAACTCTAATTTGACCAATTAGTAATTTCTGCATTAATCCTTTTTTTAGATTTTCAAGATTTGATTTTTTTGATTCTAAATAATTGATCTTAACATCAATTTTGGAAAAAATAGATGAAATTTTTTGTTGTTCTAATATGAGAGGCAAAAATATTTTTAATTCTCTAATATTTTTTAAGCTCATTGATTTTTGACCACTAGTTCTATCAAATAAGAATTCTATTTGTTTTTGTATAAAAAATGAATTCAAAAAATTATACAAATAACGAGAATCATATTCAGGGTGAATTATCAAAGTATTTTGTCCCATACAAAATTGTTCATCAGTATTTACAAAACTAGTAACAAAATATGTGCCTACTCGACTCATCACAATATCATTTCTTCGAGGAACATGATTAAATGTAAACTGGTCATAGATTTTTTTTGAAACTCTAAATGCATCATCTAATTTTAAATCTCCAAGTTTAATTTCAGTAGAACGAACCATGGGAAATCCTTTTGAAGAATATTTAGGAGTAATATGTAGTGAGTCTATAATTTTTGATATTTGTGTTAGATGAAGAATATTCCAATCTTCAGGAATTTCAATCTCTTTTCCATAAAACCATTTTACTTTCTTGAATTTCTTGTGACCAATTCCTCTAGTCAGTAGAGTTTGCATCAAACCTTTTTTGAGTTTCTCTGTTGATTCTATTGAATTATCAAAATATGAAATCAGATCATCAACATTAGATAATATTGATACAATTTTTTGTTGTTCGGATAAAGAAGGTAATAAAATAGACATATTTGACAACCAACCAACATTAAGATTCTGTTGAGCAGCACCAGCTTGAATAGAACTAATTTGTTTTCGTCCCAAAGAATTTAAAAAAATCATCAAGAATTGCGAGTTGATTATTTTTTTACAAGGTCTTATTATTAATGTCGTAAATGTTTGCCATCCAACCATTTTAGAAGGAACTACAGCACTTTGGCCAGGATAACCGGTTCGCATACAAATCACATCTCCTTCTTGTAATTTTTTAGATTTGTTCATCTCTGCAAATTCTTTTGAAATATACAGTAAATCATCTATTACAATATATCCATTTTTTATGTTTTGATTTCTTAAAAGAGGAACTCCTTTTTCTACAAAATGTTTTGTTGTAGAAGTTGCAATTCCCACAGAAATTTTGTCACAAATTTTATTGAGTTTGGAAAGAATCCATCTTTCAGGGATCTCTTCATATTTCCTAAATTGTGATTGCACTAGTTTGTATCCAGGTTTTGCTTTCATCTCATAATCTCCGTCTGATTTGTCTCAAGCCATCTCTTTCTTTTCTCATAATCAGGCATGAATTTACTCAAAAATGTCCAAAAATCATGCCCATGACCCTTTATTCTCAGATGAATCAGTTCATGTAATATTACATAGTCAATCATTTTTCTAGGTGCTTTAAGCAAATGAATATTCAATGTAATATTTCCTGAATCACTTGCACTACCCCATTTACTTTCCAAATTTTTTATCTTGTATCCTTTGGGTTTTACTTGAAGTTTTTTAGAATACAAATCAAACTTGTTTTGAATAAATGTGGAATACTTTTCTTCTAACCATAAATAATATAGTTGTTGAATTTTTTTTAGAGATGTGTATTTTGTGTAAATTATAAATTGATTTTTCTCATAAGATATTTTTTCCAAATTTTTGTTGTTTTTTATCACATAGTGAATTGGTTTTCCTAGATACAAAAATGAATTTCCATCTAAATTAATTTCAGGTTTTCTTTCTTTTAACAATAATTGTTTATTAAAAATCCATGAAATTTTAGTATTTAAAATTTTTTTAATTTCAGATAAATTCATGGATTGTGGAGCGTGAACCTCAACATCATCTTTTTCAACAAATATCTGAATTGTTTTTTTTCTTTTTGTTTGAATTACACTATAAGGGATTATAGTATCGCCATATCTTAATTTATTTACCATACAAATGTCTCTTTGCAAGATCAATTATCTTTTCAGTTAATTCATCGATTTTATCTTCAGGGAATTTATCAGATAGTATCTCATAGATTATTTTCTCCATCTCTTTTTTAATTGTGATTTTTTCAGGATTAAAACAATCTACATATTGTGTTAAAGGCAATATACCATCATAAATTGAGATGGATTTTTCAACACATAATAATTGGTCATCAACAATTTGTTTTAATTCACCATACACTGCAAATTCAAATTCATTATCTAGTCCCAATTCTTTTCTTTTTTGATCTTGCTTTTGTGCATCCTCTTGTAATTTAGTTAGACCTGAGAATAGTTCTTCAGCAGTTATTCGTTTGTCTTCTTCTGACTTTAGTAAATGTGCTAGTTGTTCTGCCAAATCTCCATAAAATATAGGATTATCAGGTCTGCCAATATCAATAACACCACCTAGCCTGCCTGCAAGTGCTGCATTTTGGGCACGTTTACTAGTCATTTTACTAATTTCTATACCAAAATTATCATCATCAAAATCAATGGCATTAATTGGGATTTTGATCTTACCTGCAGATACACATTTGTCAATGAGTTGTTGAATTTTGTTACTGTATGGTTTTGTAGAGAATTTGTCTTTGTTTAAGAAATTCTTGATGTGAGTTACAGTAGTAGTTAATTTTGCAAAATCATCAAGATATGGCTCTGCTTCTGGTTCAGGCATTAGTGCATCTAGTGCTTTTTCAAATCTCTTGTAATGGTTGTAAAAAATATCTCTCTTGTCTATTTTTGCAAAATGCTCCAATACATCATCACGGTTCTCAGGGTTTATTCCTTTAACGTCTGCCATTGCTTGCACCCAAGTTGCATCAAGTGTAGATACTAGAATTTCTTTATCAAAGGTTAGATCTTTTGTCTGCTCTACATTAAACATGTTTTTGGCATATTCTAATTGTTTTGATATGTTGATAAAATCAACTACAGTTCCATATGGTTTTATTGAATATTTTCTATTTACCCTAGCAATTGCTTGAAGTAATGTGTGTTCTTTTAATTTATGATCAAGATACATGGTGCTAACAATTGGTGCATCATATCCAGTTAACAACATGTCAGAGACTATGAGGATTTTATTTTCATTGTCTGCCTTTGCAAATTCTTTTGATTTTATTTCTCTATTATTTGATGTTAAATGATAATCATTCCAAGAATCACCTTCAACTCCTGTTTCATCTAATTCAGAAGACATTATTATAATTGATTTTGGTGCGCCTTTGATTTTATCAAGTGCCTTTTTGTATCTGACTGCCGCTTCTCGGTTAGGAGCAACGATCATTGCTTTAAAATTATCAATCCCTACTCGTTTGTTAAAATCATCAACAATGTAACTTGCTATTGTTTCTATTCTCTTAGTTGCTTTGCGTAGGTTTTTGATTTCGAGTTCATTTTCTCGGATTTTATCACGTTTGTCTTTGCTTAGATGTTTGAATTCTTTTTCAAATTCTGCAGTTAGTAATTTTGAATCAACTTCAACTGGAATCCATCTAGGCATGTATCGTATGCCTACAGTGGAACCATCTGCAATAGATTCAGCCCAAGTATAACTATCAATTTCATCTCCAAATGTTTTGAATACCTTTCTGTTTGGTTTGTCAATTGGTGTTGCAGTAAATGCAAAGAATATTCCTTTAGGTAATGCTGCCCTCATTCTAGTTGCATCATCTCCAAATTGAGTTCTGTGTGATTCATCAGTTAGGATGATTACTTGATCATCAGTTAGAATTTGAGGATTTTCTTCAAGACCTAATTTTTGAAGTGTTGACATTATCACTTTTTTTTCTGGGCTCTTTAATTCATCAATAGCATGTTTTGCATTTTTTGCCCTGATTGGTTTATTCCATCCAGCTCCTTCAAAGTTTTCATGAATTTGAGAATCAAGGGATATTCTATCAGTAACTACAAGTATTGGAATATCACCAAACTGTTGTCTGATTTTTCTTGCAAGCCAAAACATTGTTAGTGATTTTCCAGACCCTTGAGAGTGCCAAATTGTTCCTCCAAGATTTGATACTGATGGAATAGAGATTTCAAGTTGTTTGATTGTCTTTGATACTGCACGGAATTGTTGGTGTTTTGGAATCTTTTTAATTATTTTATCATCTACTCTATCAAAAATTACATAGTTTTGTAAAATATCAATTAGTGTTTTTTTATTTAACATTCCTGCAATAAGATTTTCTTGCTCTCTTGGTTTTCTCTTTGCTAAATTTTCTACTTCTGCTTCTGAATATGGATATGTACTACTCCATCTTGAATAAAAATTCACATCAGACTCTATGCAACCATGTTTTGCATAATCACCACATGTTGCAATTAAAAATAAATTATAGAAAAATAATCTATCTGCACCATTATCAGAAGTTTGGTATTTTCTTAGATTATCTTGTACTGCATTTAGAATTGGTTCATCAATGTTTGGAGATTTGCATTCTATTGTTACAAGAGGAAAACCATTAACGTATACCATCACATCAGGCTTGATTGAACCCTTGTGTTTTCTAAATACAAGTTGATTTGTGACTGAGAAATTGTTTTTTTCAGGTTCATCAAAGTTAAACAGTTTAACTGGCTGCATCTCCTCACCACTTCCTAAATCAAATGGGATTTTTAGTGGTTTTAGAGGCGCAACATTAATTTCAACATACATTGCATGAATGATTTCATTAGTATCAGTATGACTACGATCATGTTGGAAATTATCTTCTCTGATTTTCTCAATTGCAGCATCAACTGCTTCAGGATGTTTTTTCATCCAAGGATTTAGTTCAGGTAATTGTTTTTTTAAAATATCATAGAGAATTACTTCAGTGTCTTTTTTTCGTAATTGATTTGCCTCAGATGGTAATAGATAGTCATATCCTAGTCCCTCATGAAGTAATTCTAAAGCTGGAAGTTCTGATTCATCAAATTCATCACCAGGTAAACCACAATAGTATTTCATGCAGCCACCCTAATTTGTCCTGTGAGAAGTTTTTGCACAAGTGCTTTCTGGATTAAATCAATTTTCTTCTTTTTTAATTCTAATTGACATAATTTTAAATCTATATTAGATAAAATAGAACCAATTTTCTTTTGTTCATCTTTATTTTTAGATATAGGAATTTTAAATTGTCCAAAAGTTGTTTTGTTAATTATTGGTACAGCAACATTACTTCCTAATGTTTTAATTTTTTTACTATAAAATAATAACTGATAATAAATGAAATCAGGATCATGTTCTTTACATACCAAAGAATTGATTTGTTGGTTTGTAGAAAGTTTTGTTCCTGCCATTATTATTTTTCCTATAGTTGAACCTATACAAACAAAGAGAATGGATTTTTCATGAATGCCTCTAGATACATCAAAACCTTTTTTTGTTAATTTTTTTGTGGTATCAATTAAAATTTTTGAATCTTGAATATCTTCTGGAGATACCCAAAGATAATCATCACCATAATATTCCAAATTAGATGTTTTTGGAGTAGATCCAGTAACGATATTTCCAATAGTGGAGATATTTTTAGCATCCCAATTTGTTGGAATTTTAACAGTATTCCATCTAGGGATTAATTGAATTGTTTTGAAATTATTCTGATCAATTCCTTTAGTAAGTAAATAATACATTAACCCAAATTTGAATTTCTTTGTAGATTCAATTGTATTTTCATATGATAAAATTAATTCATTTGTATTAAATAATATTGACGCAATTTTTTTTTGTTCATTTTCTGTAGGTAATAGAATTTTAATTCGTTTCAAATTCTTTTTTGATAATCCATATACAGAAATTCCAGTAACATAAGAAATAATTTGTTTTTTTACAAAATTTATTGATGTTAGATAAGCTCTAAAATTAAAAAATATTTTTTCATTTTTTGGACGTAATGCAAATGTATGTAAACCTGAAACTATTTTTTTATCGCCTACGTTTTTTAATAAAATACTCACACCTGAACCTTTAAGATCCTCTGAAGCATCTGCAATTATGAGGTCATTTTCTTGCAATAGTGTTGAATTTTCGATTTTTTTTTCTTCAATAAAAGGAATTTCTTCATCATCACAACACAAAAAAGTTTTCCATTTTGTATGAAGGTCGCCATAATGAATATAATTTATGTCGCCCTTATCCGTAAGATCACTTCTTGCATTTGATGCAGTTGAAAGAAATTTAAAAGATTCATCAAAGGTTTGAAATTTCCAATCTTCAGGAATTTC
>Ga0233434_1004744_pt1 | contig 10289 bp, 10 predicted proteins | sample SI_122_August201_4_FD_182738 | JGI IMG/M metagenome (GOLD analysis project Ga0233434, IMG submission 182738) | Seawater microbial communities from Saanich Inlet, British Columbia, Canada - SI_122_August2016_120_MG | ecosystem: Environmental > Aquatic > Marine > Inlet | place: Canada: British...
TTCTGGACTTTTGAATATGAAGATGGAACAAAAACAATTGGTGACCTTTACGTTGAATCAGGTAAAGCATATCAATTTGAGCTTTATTCTACAGATGTAATTCATTCATTTAATATTCATGATTATGTTGTATTGATGGATGCAGTCCCTGGTAGAGTTAACACAGTATGGTTTGCTCCAACTGATGTAGGAACCCATGACATTCAATGCAGAGAATACTGTGGATTAATTCACTATAATATGAGAGGAACATTACATGTGGAGGAACCATCATCTTGACAACGCTTTTATCACAACTTTTTACCGAGGAGATTAACTGATGACTCTAGAATTAGCAAAACCACGTCCAATTTGGCAAATTATGTTTTCAACCCATCACACTGATGTTGGTTTACTATACTTAATCACATCAATAGGATTCTTGTTCTTAGGTGGTGCATTAGCACTTGCAATTAGAGCTGAATTGTTCTTACCAGGTGCACAAATTATTGGTGATGCTATGACCTTTAACAGAATTTTTACAGTTCACGGTACAACGCTAATCTTTTTGTTCATCTTACCATTTGCATCTTCAGTTGGAAATTACTTTGTTCCAATTATGGTCAGATACAAAGACATGGCATATCCTAAACTTAATGCAATTGCATTTTGGATGATTCCACCTGGTGGGGCACTAATCTGGTTAGGCTTTGCAGACTTTACATGGTACGCAACACCTCCTTACTCAATCATCAGTGCTCCAGGTCCAGCAGCAGACATGTGGATATTTGGATTAAAGATTTTAGGTGTCTCATCAGTACTTGGTGCAATCAATTTTATCGTTACAATTCTCAAATGTAAACACCCAGACATGTCAATTGGACAAGTTCCATTATTGGCCTGGTCATTTCTATCATCATCATTAATCATTCTAGTTGCAATTCCAACGTTTGCAGCAGCATTACTAATGCTACTTACTGACAGATTAGGTGTAAGTGGATTCTTTAATCCTGCAATGGGTGGAGATCCAATTGCATATGCACACTTGTTTTGGTTTACTTTCCATCCTGAAGTGTATGTATTAGTAATTCCTGCAATTGGTATGATGTATGAAATTATTCCAAGATTCTCAAGAAAACCAATTCACAGCTACAATTCTGGTATCTTTGCATTTGTATTATTATCAATTGTCGGTTTTTCATCATGGGCACATCACATGTATGCAACCGGAATGTCATTTACTGAAAAAACAGTCTTTATGGTAGGAACTCTTGCAGCAGTTCCAGCATCTGCATTACACGTATTCAACTTTATTGCAACAATGTGGAATGGTAGAATTAAATTCTCAACCCCAATGATGTGGGCAGTTGGAGGAATTGCATTATTCTTCTCTGCAGGTGCAGGTGGTGTTGCAAATGCCGCCATGCCATTAGACTTCCAAACACACGACTCTTACTGGGTAGTTGGTCACTTCCACCTCTTTGTAATGGGAACTATTGCATTTGGTTCATTTGGATTCCTCTACTACATGTATCCATATGTTACAGGAAGAATGTACAATGAAACATTAGGTAAGGTACACTTTGTAATGTCATTTATTGGAACAGTTTTAGTATTCTTTACACAACACGTACTTGGCTTGTATGGAATGCCAAGAAGAGTTTTCGATTATCCGCCTATTCCGGAATGGATTGCTATGAACCAAATTGCATCAGTAGGTGCAATGATTATTGGTATCAGTATGGTAATCTTCCTTGCAAACATCATACATAGTGCAGGAAAAGGAAAACTAGCAGATACAGACGACCCATTTGGTGTGGGTGGAAAGTATTACTATCCATTTGAGGCAAAGAACCCATCACATTAGGAGAGATATGAAATGAGTCACGATAATTCCCAAATATACCGAACCACTTCAGCTAGAACTGGAAAAATGCTAGCAATAATGCTAGGTATTTGTATTGTTGGTGGAGTAATCTTCTTTTCCATGTGGGATTATTGGATTTCACAACCACCTCCAGTTGTAGCAATGATGGCAGGAGGAGATGATCATGCAGGACCTGCAGCACATACTGGTGCTACCATTACATCAGATCTTTCATTTATTGAATCATCAGACTTTAGGACTTTGGCGTTTAACGCGTTACCTGGAGAACCTGATCATAACCCGACAATTCACATGAACGTTGGAGATAAAATTGTCTTTAATGTAGATTCTATTAAAGCAAAATCATTTCATTCCTTTGGTGTTACAGTAAATGATGAAGGCTTTTCTGGAATAGTTCCAGGAAGTGATATTGGAACTGCATCTAATCCATTAAAACCAGGTGAATCTGGAACTTCAGAATTTATTGCAGGTGAAGAAGGAATATTCTACTATATCTGTACAGTTCCAGGACACAGAGACCAAGGAATGGTTGGACAAATTATTGTAGGTGATGTTGCAGTTCCAGAAGCAGCACCAGAACCAGCACCAGAACCAGTTCCAGAAGCAGCACCAGAACCAGTTGTTGAAGCAGCACCAGAACCAGTTGTTGAAGCAACTCCTGTTGAATTTACTGGAGTGATATCCCTCCCAGAAGGATCTGGAGCTCCTGGATGTGAAGAAACAAATGAATGCTATATTCCATTTAACGTATCAATTTCTGCAGGTGAAGAAATCACTTGGTCAAATGATGATTCTGCAGCTCACACCGTTACAAGTGGATCTCCTTCAGACGGTCCTGATGGAAACTTTGATAGTGGTTTGTTTATGGCAGGAGGAACATTTTCTGTAACACTTGATGAATCCGGTGAATACCCATACTTTTGCATGGTTCATCCTTGGATGCTAGGTAATATTTCAGTAAACTAGAATCGAAAAATATTGGCTTTACAATATCTTGCATTAACAACAATGATTGTTTTGTATTCTCTAATGTTCATTGGAGGATATGTCTCAGCTGCTGGACTTGGCTTAACTTGTCCTGAATGGCCTTTATGTCCAGATGGAATTATGCCTTCTGAAGAATATCTTATTGAATGGACTCATAGACTAGTTGCAGCAACTACAGGTGCATTAGTAATTGCAACTATGGTTGCAATTCTGATTAACAAAAATGCTGATCTAAAAATTAAAGTAACTAGTTCTCTTGCAACAGTATTTGTAATCACCCAAATTGTACTTGGCGCTATGGTGATTGACTTGAAACTACATGCAGTACTAGTTGCAATTCACTTGGGAATTGGAATATTACTATTTTCAATGGTATTACTAACTGTCTTGTTTGCATTTAGAATATCCAAAGTTCCAATAAAATCTAAACTTTAGATTTTTTGAAAACTTGTGGCATGTAAACATACACCACAACTCCTGTAAGCGTTAAAGCTCCTACAATTATTGCAGCAAAGAAAATAGTTCCAAATGGACTTTGTGTTCCCATGTTGAATGTAAATGTGTGAATTCCTTTATTCTCACCCATATCATACAAATCGACTAACACGATATGGTTTCCTTGAGTTCTCCAAATGTAATCAAAATCCCAATGAGATCCTTTGATATCTTTTGGGGGTATTGTATCTACTTGTTGACCATTAAAGAAAACTCTAACTCCCATTGTAAATCTGTCAACTTCGTTATAGTCAAACCCTTCAGTTACTCTGATTCGAAATTGAGATAGTTCACCAATTTGTGGAAATTCTGGAGCTGTAGCCACTTGAACTCTATAACCTGCTTCAAATTTTTCAGCAGAATTAAACATAGAGTGAGCATATACATCAGAAAATACGATTGATGAGAGCATCAAAATAGAGAATAATAGAATTGATCGCTTTTGAGCCATTTTAGATCATCTAGAAATCAGATGAATATATTGTAAATCAATTACCTTACGAAAATCTTCAAAACCTTTAAATCCTTATCGGCAAGATATTGATTCGTTGACCCTCGTTACAAAATCAATCGATATTAAGACACCTGTAGAGAACGTCTTTACCTACTTTGCAAGACCAGAACATGTTTCTGATCAAATCAAAACCGATGTAGTAGGCATGCAAGTAGTTCCTATGGATATCAAAGAAGGAATGGGCGTAGGTACCACCTTTAGAATTATCGGTGACTTTAGCGGCAAACGTCTAGAGTGGGATTGTGAGACAACCGAGTTTGTTAGAAATGAGAAAATCGTTGCTAAACAAATTAAAGGTAAATTCAAGAGATGGCAAATTACCAATGAGTTCAAATCATTAGGTGATAACCTCACTAGAGTAACCATGTCAGTAGATTATGAAATGCCATTTGGTCCACTAGGAGCAATTTTGGATAAAGCAAAGTTTGCAAAATCTGCTGAAAACGGTATGGAAACTGCACTTTACAACGTTAGAGGTTTACTAGAAGGAAATGGTTCAATTCCTGTATACATCACACTAGATGCATACCAAAAACTTCTTGCCGAAAAGAAAAAAATGAATGATGTTCCAGTTTCAACTGCACTAACTGCAATCATTGAAAAATACAATGAAATTGAAGCTAAAACACAAAACTAAATTTTCCTTTATTTTACAATCTTAAGATTAATAACAACTCTAGGCATATCCATTTTGGTGGGTCTATGGCGCAGCCAGGTAGCGCACCGGACTCTTAATCCGGTTGTCAAGGGTCCGAATCCCTTTAGACCCGCTTTTAATTTAACAAAAATTGATTCTATTTCACTTGAATTTTAGTATATTTTTCAGCTAATTCTATAATTTGTTTCAATCTCCATCTATACCTTGATCTCAAATTAGAAATTATCATCTATTTTTTTACAAAACTCAATCGAATTTATGAATATACTATTATACATTTAGAAATTACCTCGAAATACTGTTAAGATTTGAGTGAAACAAATATTCCAAACATAAAATCAGTAATTGATCATAAACGTATTTTAATTATATTAATTGCAACTTTAGTAGTATTTACTTCACTATACCAACTAAGACCTTTTCTTGATGACTCTCAATTTGCATGGATATCAATTCCATTGTATGCTATTCTTCCAGCTACTATGGTCATATATTCTACAATTCTAGCAATAAAATTATTCAAACAGAAACATTATCAAGCAAAGGCATTTGTCTTTTTTTCTTTCGGATCCATCTTTTTGTTTATAGCTGAACAAATTTGGCAATTATATGATCATATTTGGGAAGGTAGTCCATTTCCATCTGAAGCTGACATTTTTTATATTGCTTCATACCCATGTATGGCTGCGTTTCTATTCATTTCTCTAAAACCTGTTCTTAAAGTAATTGGCAAAAATGTTTGGATATTTGCATTTGCAATATCTTTTTCTCTTTTGATACCATCTATTTTGGCATCATATGATGACGTGCTAGGTGAAAATGCATTTGCAGTATCAATTGCTCTTCTATACCCATTAATGTCCTCAATTCTAGTATTTCCTGCTATTATTGGCGTAATGTTTCTAGTCAAAAAAGGTGCAAATTTTTCTTGGATGTTAATTTTATTTGGATTCATAATATTTGCCATTGCAGATACGTTCTTTCTATTTGCAGAGTTAGATGGTTCCTATTATGATGGACATCCAGTTGATTTGTTATGGGTCTTTACATACACAATGCTAGTTTTTGCAATTCATATTCGTTTAAAAATTACAAAAATACCATCTGCTGAAAATCAAGCAATGTTCTTTCATGAAAAAATACAATTTGAAACAATTACTAGATTTGGCATTCCATTAACTTTAGCCATTATTACTATGGTCATTGTGGTTTCTTTATTTGCTGCAATTTTTATTGAGACTGATGAACATGCTTCCATTCATGGTCTTATGTTTGGCGTTGTTGGTATATTGATAGTTTTTATTGCTGTGGTACTCACTTTTAACAAAAATCTTTCACGATTGGTTAAAATGAGAACAAATGAACTAATTGAACAAAAAGATAATCTTGAACATCTTGTAGATGAAAAAACCCATGAATTGATAAAATCAGAGAGACTATCTGCAATCGGCGAATTATCAGGACGTCTTGCACATGATTTGAGAAATCCATTATCTGTAATTAAAATGTCAGTTGATTTACTAAACCACAATCCTTCAGATAAAAAACTCTCTGATCCTGAAGTTGCTAACCGTATTGAAATGATACAAAAAAGTGTTGATAGAATATCTCATCAAATAGATGATGTGTTAGGATATGTAAGAAATTCTCCAATGAAACTAACTACAATTTCAGTATATCATTTGATTCAAAATTCTATTGAAAAGATTCATACTCCAACCTATATTCAAATTAAAGTTGAAGAAAATGATGTAGAAATTCAATGTGATCCAACCAAACTTGAAGTTGTATTTCTAAATCTCCTTTCTAATTCAATTCAGGCAATACCTAATGGTGGACGAATTAAAATCAACATCTTGAAAAAATCTGATAAAGTAATCATAGATTTTATTGATTCTGGTAAGAGAATTCCAGATGAAGTCATTGGAAAAATCTTTGAGCCTCTATTTACTACTAAACAGAGAGGTACAGGGCTTGGTTTGGCTAGCTGTAAAAATATTGTAGAACAGCATCAGGGACAAATCTCTGTAAAAAACAATCCTACGACATTTACCGTAATTTTACCAAAAAATCCAACGGTTCTTTCATAAATCTAAATTACAGTTTTTTTAACAATGTGAATCTATTTTTGTCTGGTTCAATATCTTCATGCATATCTACATCACTAACCATTTTTACGTTATATTCACCCCATCTTTTCCCCATGTTACGAAATTTGTGATTTTCATCGATTTGTTTTTCTATTTCATCATATATCTCACAATTCATTATGTATTTTCCTGCAACCCTGTACATTTCTGCAACTCCTTTTTCTAATGTATCATCATCTAGATAATTCAATAATTTATGAGTGAAAACAAAGTCTATTGAGGAATTTTCAAATGGTAAATCAGTAATAGATCCTATCTTGAAATTTGCGATGGGCAGTTTTTCTTTTGCAATATTTAGTGCATAATCATTTAGATCAACACCATTAATTTCAAATGTATCTGGAAATAATCTTAAATCAATTCCAGTACCACACCCAATTTCTAGAACACTTGTACAACGCAAAGAAGTAGCTAAATCTCTTGTAAATTTTGCAAATTCCGCATTGTATCTTGATTCATTTTCATCAGCATATTTTTTCCAAAATTCCTCATTGTAACTCATAGATTTTTTTGAACATCACTCTATTTGATACTAATTGTTTAGTGTTGACATTTACATGGAATTAATTTTGTATCAAAAGTACAATCATGTGGTCCATCTGATTTTCCTTGAGTTGGAATCCCTTTCATACAGTCTTCATGACGTCCTTTTCTACAAAACCAGCATATCTCTTGTGTATCCCCAGTAGCACATGAATCCATACTAACTAACCATTTTTGTGGGTAAAAAACTTCGCTAAAAAATCAGATAAATGTCAACCATGGTAAAAATCTCTCATCTTTACCCATAACTACATTTGTAAATGATTTTTGTAATGCTTTTGTGATGCTTCCCATTTTACCATTTCCAATCTTTACTTTGTCAATCTGCGTTACTGATTTTACCTCAGCTGCAGTGCCTGTCATAAAAATCTCATCAGCAGAATAAAGATCATCTCTTTCTAGATCTCTCTCAATCACAAATCCACTGTTTTCTTCAATAATTTGTATTACTGCATCTCTTGTAATTCCTTCTAACCCTCCTGCTGAAAGGGGTGGAGTCTGAATTATATCATCTTTAATGATGAAAATATTTTCTGCACTGCCTTCTGCAATCTTTCCTTGTGAATTTAACATAATTGCCTCATCATATCCATTCTCTAATGCCTCCATTCTTGCAAGAGCTGCATTTGCATAGTTTGATGCAGCTTTTGCTTGCATTGGTTGAGATCTTGAATCAATTTTTACCCAACTTGATACCTTGCATTTTGCTCCAGAAAATTTTCCTGCTTTTGATTCTCCCATCTTCCACTCCCAACATGCAATTGAAACATCTACTTTGTTTTGAGTTGGTGTTAATCCCATTGTTCCATAACCATAATATGCTAATGGTCTAATGTAGCATTCTTTGAGTCCACTAGTCTTTACAGTTTTTAGAATTGCATCTGAAATCTCTTTTTTTGAAAATTGCATTTTCATAGAATACAATTTTGCAGATTTGAATAATCTATCAACATGTTCAGGTAGTCTAAATATTGCAGAACCATTTGGCGTGTTATAACATCTGATTCCCTCAAAAATTGATGTTGAATAGTGTAATGCATGAGTAAGAACATGTACTTTGGCATCTTTGAATGGCACTAGTTTTCCATTCATCCATATTTTGCCTACCTCTTTCATAGGAGTGGGAAAAAACTATGCTAATTTAAAGAATTATTTTTTGATTCTGTTTTTTATGAATTGGAAACTAAATATCAGGTAAATCACAAATTACAGTATGGAATGGATTTTGGGATTTGTTGCAATTGTCCTACTTGTGATAGGCTTGGTTGGCCAGGCATTTGAGATGAGAAAGATTCGCATAGCAACTACTCCTGATGGTCAGGCAGGCTCACCAAATATTTTTACAAACAAGAAAAATTTCAAATGGTATGCAATTATAGGCATTGGAATTGTTTTGTGGTATATTGCTGAGCGTATCGTAATCTAATCTATATAGATCAGCTCTAAATACTATAAACTGTAACTACTATTATCGCGTGTTTTGGGTAACGCCGGACTGAATCTAGATAATGGTCCAAGAACAAACCCTTGATGGCGGTACAGGTGTAAAAGCCCGTAACGTCATACTTTACATCAAATAAAATTAATTTTTGAAACTTCTTGGTGAATTGCATTTATTGCTTTTCTAATGTTATCTTCTGCGTCTTCAACTACAATTATTATTCGTGAAGTTTCCTCTTGAGCATCCATATTTAGAATATTTAATCCAGATTCCCCAATTTTCGCACTAGTCCTTGATGCAACTTGCTGAACTCTCCACATCTCATCACCAATCAATGTAATTACTCCTCGGTTGTATGTAATTGTAGCAAGTGAATCAAATCCTAGAAAATACTTTTCATTTCTCTTTACATAACCTCCATCAAGAAACAAAATTCTAGAGAACTCTATTCCATCTTTTGTAAATGGTGATAAAATGATAAATTCACTATATCGTTTGTCTTTTTCTAATGACGTCAATAATTTTTGAACACATGATGTCTCAATTCTAAAGATTGCACAATTCTCTTTTCCTGTGACTATCTTAATTGGATGTCCCTTTTGTTTATCTAATACTCTTTTTATCTCTGTAATTTTTTCTGGATTTTTCATATTTGTAATTGTAATTGGCATGTCTACACCATTTTCTACAATCTCTTTAATTGCAATAGGATCTAAAATTTTCATTCCAAACATTCCAGCTAATCTTGCTTCATTGTATGATAATTGACTCACTTCACTTAGACCTGATGTAACAATTTTTGGATCAGCTGATACTACTGCACTATCTTTCTCAAAGTCTATACTAGTTTCATATTTTTTGTGAAATAATATCCCAAGATCAGCAGCAGTTCTATCTGAACCACCTCTTTCATATGTAGTCGTAATATTGTCTATTGTTTTTCCAATAAAGCCCCCAATTGTAACTACCTCGTTATTATCTACCAATTCCTCTGTCTTCTGTATCTTTGTTCTTGATTCAGATGTGAGAAAATTAGTTGATTCTATGTTATTATCTGTGATTATTGGCCAATCATCAAATCCAACAGCATTAGCCTTTATGCCATTACTTCTTAGAATGTAGTTCATCACATGAGAAATTAGGATCTCTCCTGAAAATGCTAGTGCCCTTGAGCGTACTTCATCTACGAATTCCTTTTTCTCTAATGCCTCATCAAGTGCCTTTTGTGCCATTTGTATATACGAATCAATAGTATTCTTACAATCTTCCTTGTTTTCTGAATTGACTAACTCCAAAATTTTCTGGTAAGTTGATTTTACAATATCTAAATTAGGAGTTATTCCATTTTCTGCATTTTTTCCTTGCTCTAAAACTACATCAGTAAGTGATCGTTTTTTCTCATTATGCATAGTTAATGGAGCTGAAAAAACTGCAATAACTTTGGAATCTTTTTTCAAATTAATAATCCGCTCAATAATTTCTGGAATGGCAACCCCATCTGGACCTAGTGCACTTCCTCCAAATTTTGCAACTATTAGATTAGTCATAGTACTTTGTCAGAGTTTAATGGTTCTCTATTAAGCATTTGATTACTCTTTGATTAATTTTTTAATAATTTCTGCAGCCTCTTTTGC
>Ga0233434_1004745_pt1 | contig 10285 bp, 8 predicted proteins | sample SI_122_August201_4_FD_182738 | JGI IMG/M metagenome (GOLD analysis project Ga0233434, IMG submission 182738) | Seawater microbial communities from Saanich Inlet, British Columbia, Canada - SI_122_August2016_120_MG | ecosystem: Environmental > Aquatic > Marine > Inlet | place: Canada: British...
TATAACGCTATATTCGACAAGTCTGTTTATTGGTTCGCCATCGTGTCCATAGTTCACACCGAAGGCGTTCAGTGCACCACCTTCGTCAACATTCGAGTTGATAAATGTTGAGACGCCTGTTTTATCAGACAGAGGGGTGGAGATGATAGTGATTTTATTAGATAGAGAATTTGCGCTAACATTTTTCGCCAACTGGCGTAAGTTGAATGCAGATGGCTCAAAACTGTATACGTTGCCAGGTTGGGATTTAGCGTAATAGAGCGAATAAATACCTATGTTGGCGCCGATATCGTAAAGCGCGCCTTTTCCTCCATATTCTTCTATCCATTCAAACATTTCAGGTTCTTTTTCAGAAAAAGAATTATGCCGCATTGCGCATACACTATTAGGAGTGTGAAGTTTAAATCGAACTACGTCCGATGCTGTTTTGTGCATCACCTCTTGTATTTCGCTATCCACTTTGTTGATAAAAATCTCTCTGAGTCTATAAACGAATACTTTCGACAGCGCTAGCGCAATTATGGACTCATAAAGCGAATAGGCACCGAACAATATTTTAGGCAAAAGTGTAAGAAAATATTTTATTGCGTCTTTCAAAAGTATCCCCTTTTTACGAGATGTCGTTGGGAGGCTGTTTTATCATTAAGTAAAGACTCTTCGGAAAGGACATTTCAATTTCACGGATTTTAAAGAAATAGGTTTGTGAAATCCACACAGAAATATTCGCTTTTGGAAGGGACTAATATCTAAATCTAATATGGTTAATAATATTTTTAAACCAAGCTCCAGATTTCGTAGGCGACCCCATACACCGCTTACATATGTCAAGATGGAGATCGCCTGTTTTATGTAATCCTTCGATGATCTCTCTGTTTTGATCTAGGATAGAGTATAAATCTTTTGAGAAAATATTACCTAAGTCCGTTAATCCGTCATAGTCGATGCAACAACAAGTGACCGTTCCATCGGCGAGTATGCCGATGATTTCTGTGCCGCACTTGGCTTTATCCACTGGGAAATACTGGCTGAACCTGCGGCCATTATGAAAGACTTTATAACTTATCTGATTATTATCTTTTAATATATAAGCTGTTTCCCAACCGCGAGCACTATTAAGGGAGCAATATTTTTTTAGGCAGTCCTCAAGATGATTTTCCTTGTACTCAAACGAAACTGATTTGCTTTCAATCAATTTCAAAAATTGCACCAAGTAGGGTTTTACTGATTGAGGGGTCTCTGAAAAAATAGTTGGATCGCCTGGTTCTGAAATCCCTAATAATTCTTTTAAATATTTTTCGATCCCTTTAATGCCCAAATGCCTGTCATCATTAACGGCTAAATCTGTCCTAACCTCTTCAATTCCGTGTTCTGTGTCGAGAAGCTTGGCTATACAATCGGCCACTCGGTTAATGTAAATATCAAATTCAACCTCGATACCTCGCATAGGCTTATGATGTTCAGGGTGGATCGATTGCGCTGAAATTCTAAAAAAATTGGGAGGGTGCTCCAATAGAAGATCAATATTTTTTTCCGTCAACAAAAGTCCATTCGTAATGATTTGTGACTTCAAGCCCAATTCCCTGCAACGGTCTACACATTTCCATATGTCTGGGAAAAGAAGCGTTTCGCCAAATTGATGAAAGGCCACAAAATCTATTCCCTCGTAGCCTGCAATTTGCTCAAGCACATTAAAGATGTCATCCAGCTCCATATCTTTAAGTTTCGCGTCTCGAATAGGTAAACCGCAAAAAGAGCAACCCATGTTGCATCGGTTTGTAACCTCTATCTGAATGATTCGATAGCCAAACTCGGCAATACTTTTTTTTCTAGCAGATTTTTCAAGTGGCTTTTGCAATATCATGAGATTCTCTGTAGTAAACCCGGTAAATCACTGGGGAAGCTTAAACCCACAAATCTACTGTGAAGTGTAAGTCAATATTTTATGCCAACTGAAGCAGGGATACAAAACATTTAAGGGTATGGCAAGCTATATTTTTCAAATTATTATTTGCTCAATGATGAAGTTTGAAAGCAAAACGGAAGGGGTAGGTAATGTGTTATGGTCATCAATCCAAAACTAAAAATAGTACCCTTTACTCATTTGAATTCTTTTGCCAGCAATCCCAAAACTATTAATAATAGTTTTTATATTTTAAGAAAAACCAAAAGGCTTTTGATATCATTCAGAAATGTTACATGATCCAGTTTCGTCTCTCCATAGCCCCAGTTGGCATGACAGTAATCGACTCCTGCTCGCAAAGCCGCCATTGCATCGACTTCGGCGTCACCAATAAATAATGAATCCTTGGGGTCAACATTTAAGTCCGCCATCGCTGCAAGTAAATGATCTGGGGCTGGTTTGCCGCGGAAATAAGGGTTGGGAGTTTGAACACTTGAAAATTTCACAGGCAAGCGTTTCAAAACAATATTTGTACGTTCTTGATCTTTTGAAGTAACAATGCCAAGTTTGATTCCGTGATCTTCTATTTTCTGGAGGGATTCCGCAACAAATGGATAAAAGGTAGCCAAATCAAAATTGTCTTTGGAACTTTTACTGTAAACGGATTCTATTTCGTCGGCTCGATCCTGCAGGCCTAAGATCGTTAATATGTCCCTGAAAGGTCGTCCAATATTTTTAAAATAATCCTCAAATTCAACGGTAACTCCCGATTGATCCCGAACATCCTGCCAAGCACGCTCCATGTTAGGGCGAGAATTCAATAGAACTCCGTCTAAGTCAAATAAGACGGCTTTTTTTGAAATAATAGATTGCACTTTATCCTGTGATTCCCCAACCTGGATTTGAGATTTATCCCCAGCACCTGATTATTTGTTAATATTGCTTGCGCATTTCATCTATTGCCATACGTTCAATTGCCTTGTCAAAATCCTGTTTTATATCCACAGAAAAGCTATCTCCCTCGAGAAGAACGGTTCCAACGACCATTCCATTTTCTATAGCTCGTAATAACTCTATGCCTTCGACTTTTTCAAGGTTGCTGGGTTTCAACGTAGAATAATGCCGCAATGATTTTGAGGTAAAGCTTATGATTGACAAGTGCTTAAGATAAAAATCAGGCCTATGTTTAAAAGGTTGTGGAATAACAGCCCTGCTCAAATACAAAATACGAAAATTGGCATCGTGAGTAACTTTGCAAATATGCTGAGTCTCAGGCTTGTCAATGGGTAATGAGGGGAGAACGATATCCCATTCTGGATGTTTTTGATGTTCCGCGACAACGTGGTCGATATGATCCGGGTTGAGTAAGGGTTCGTCTCCCTGGATATCGATAAAAAAATCGGCCTCAATATTTTCAGCGGCTTCGGCAATTCGTTCAGTTCCATTGCTATGATCCACACGTGTCATAATGTGTTTGCCGCCATATTTTTTGACCGCCGTTGCTATTTTTTCGCTATCGGTACAAACATATACCTCATCCAGCGACTTAGCTAACTGGGCACGCTTCATAGTATGAATCACCAGGGGTAATCCATCTATCATTAACAATGCCTTAGCTGGAAGGCGGGTTGAACCAAGACGACTTGGTATTAATCCGACAACACGCATGTATATCCTGTTCTATTGGGGTTACTTTTTAAGGGGCTTGGGCAATTTTATTTAGAAGGTTTTATCTCGAACCAACGAAAAACGTTCTCAAAATCAATCATCACAAACGCACTATCTAAATCTTTTAGCCATAGTCAATTTATATGATAACCCAAAGAGGGTCAAGATTTAACTGGATGCGCCGTCTAAGTATTGATTTGTTTTTCAGGTTTTCCTAAAACTTCTACAGCTCTAAAATTTCTTTCCACGATTTAAGATCTTCATCTAGAAAAAAATAGTCTTTGGGCATCTCTATCGGCTTGGGGTTTTTCAAAGCCGAAAGTAACTCCGCACAATCCTTAACAAAGGACTGGTCGGGGAAGCCAAACATAGGATTCAAATTCATAGAATCCATCGCCGCTAAAATGATTAAGGGGACACCCAGCCAAGCGGCTTCAAGAGATGCGCCTGTAGAATTAGCGCAATATACAACATCCGTTTGCTCCATCAATTCAATTATAGGACGAGTGACTATCGTAAATTGAAAATTAGGTTTTAAATCTTTCAATATAGGGTCGAGTGTTAATCCGGGATGCGGTTTGATCCAAACCTGATCGTATTTATCTAATCCTCCCTGCTCGTGAACTTGCCTTAATAGTTGTATTTGGAAACGAGCTTCTTCAGGAAGAATGCCTGCGACCATCAAAAGTTTTCTTCCTGCAGGTACGATTGGTTTTCTAAAAGATCCATATTTCCCATCTAGGCAAAAATAACGTAGCGCTTCTATACGAGTTATTTTGTGTGAGGGGTACCCCGATTCCTGCATCCATTCCAGGCCCTTCGAACTATTAATACCCAGCATATCGGGAACAGGGAATTTCTCCATCCCTTCTCCTTCATAAGTTCTCGGGTCAGAAAACAATCGCAAGTCCATTAAACGAACGGAAGAATGTTCGTAGCCGATGACTCTGCTCTTTGCTCGATGCCTCTTCCAAGCTGAAACCAGAGCTCGCTCCCAAGTCTGGTTCTCCCAAGTGTAAAGTCCCCAAGGTGATGCTGGAAGTTTTTGGGCCATGGTATCAAACATAACTGCCCATACTATTTTCTCAATCGCTCCGATCCCAAAAAGAGAATTATTCCAGTCATCTTCCATTATTGGGAAAAAGTTGATTTGTGAATCTGGAAAGCAAAATACCTTGTGCAAATGATTCAGGCTATTGGCTTTTCTGCGGAGTTTTAAAAATAGAACAAAGCTTTTCCATAAGCCTCCACAGCTTAAGAATTCCTCCAGCAAAAAATATCTTTGATTGCTGTTAGGTTTTTGGTTGCACTTATCTTTTAGCTTTACTGCTTTTTCAAATGAAAGATCTTTAGATCCAAAATAAAACCATACCCAATCGACAGGTACTTTCTTTGTCTCAAGGTAATCGTGAAAACTTTCCCAATACTTTGAACGAAAATCACCTTTTTCAACTTGGTCCATATGAACATTGGGAAAAAAGGTAACTATAGTGGGCCGAGGGGTTTGATCTGGCTTGTCAGTATCTAATTGAACTGAATTAATATGCCGCCACCTGTCGAACCATTTCTTTATAAGCCAAGCGATTCCCTGAAGAAAGTGAGGTAGTTTTCGAATGATTTTTCTGCCAAAACCATCGTTTGATCCCACTAAACTTTTAGTTGAAGAGGGAATCCATTTATAAGAATGACCTAGATCCTGAGACCATGTTTTCAGGGCAGAGTGGAGAGGCTTATTGTTACCATGATAAATAAGACCCTGGCAATGTTTGTCGGCGTAAATCTTTTCCAAGGTTCTTAATTTGAATACTTGGAAGATGGATTCGCAAAGGAAGGGTGATTTTTCTGCCACCGTAGTCAACCACCAGAAAGACAGATTATCAAATATTTTGAGGTGAGATACCAAAGATCGACCATTCACTTCAGCTTTTCCCAGCTCATGAAGCCATTTCAGAAATCCCCTCTTTAATTCTACCGCTCGTTCTTCAGTTTCAGCGGGAAGAGATATTATTCCAGGAGAAACAACCATATCCCTCCATGACACAACTACACCTGTGTCGTCTTTCTTATCAATCACGCTATCCAATAGGATCAGACTATTTTTGCTCAAAATTATTCCTGGAATGGTTTTTTGTGCTCGCGAGATGTTCTGCGGCGAATGGCTCTTTTTACTATTTACATGTTAAAACGTAACATGATTATTCTATGCCTGCAATTTCAATTCCCGACGAAATATAAGAAGGTCACAAATTTTTTTATTGCTACTAGTCACTTAGATTCTTTCCATTGACAGATAAAACTTTTATATTTGTAATTACTTAGGGCATTGAGTATAAAGAGCGAAGGAAGAATATTCTCTCCATTTAGGAATACTTAATTAAAGCTATAATATCCCCCATATTTTGAGTGCCTGCAGGCTTTTTTTCTAATTATTTTCTGAATATCAAACCTGTTTGCTTCAGCCCTAACTTAGCCCATGCCCCCAAAAGTCTCAATAGTCACCACGGCCTACAATGGCGAAAAATATCTGGAGAAGTTTATTGCCAGCATGCTAAGTCAAACCTTTGAAGATTTCGAATTTATAATCGTTGACGATGGCTCCACTGACAGTACGTTTCATATGCTAGAACAAATAGAAGATCCAAGAGTACGGATTTTCAAACAGAACAATCAAGGACAAGTAAATGCTTTGATCACGGGAATCAAATATGCCCAGGGAGAGTTAATCGCGCGCATCGACCAAGATGATTATTCACTTCCCAACCGGCTGCTTCGCCAGGTCAAATTTATGGACGCTAATCCTAAGGTTAACCTATGTGGCTCCCGTTGGGAGGAGCTATATGGCGATAACCTTACCCCTCAAAGGGTGCAATTTGTTCAAAGTGATGCTGAAATAAAAAAAGTTATCAGCTATTTTAATCCTTTATCGCATAGCGCAGTAATGTTCCGCAAAAAATCCTATTTCATGATTGGTGGATATGATAAAAGTTTTTTGATTGCAATGGATTATGATCTATATATGCGTCTGATGGAAATAGGCGAAGTTCAGAACCTTGATGAAGTTCTTGCCGTCGTTCGTATGCATGATGAATCCTTTTCAATGAAAAAGAGCAGGGTGAAAATTTTTGAAAGCATTAAGATAAGATGCCGTGCTTACTCCAAGTTTGGAGGGAACCCATTGTTGGCCGGATTCTACTTTTTGAAAAGCATAGTAGGTCTTGCATTGCCCTCTTGGCTTAAAGCAAAAATAAATATATAAGCAAAAACTATCCAAATTCCCCGTTATTTATATCCTTGTCCGAACTAAATATTTTCTGTAGAATTCTATGACTCATCCCGCTTTTTGAATGCTTAGCTCATAGAGACGGTTTATGATGATATCCCACGGTCTTAGTCGCCTCACCTACCAAGTCTCGCAAAGGTGCAGTTCGGTTTAAGTATTTATCAGCCCTAAAATAACTCGGCAAAACTAATCCATGAACAATAAAAATAAAATTTACATAGCAGGCTGTGGAGGAATGCTAGGGGAAGCTTTTTATAAAGTTTTCGAGAAAGATTACGACTTAAAGTGTACGGATATTGATGTAAACGATAAATGGCTTTCAAGTCTTGATTTTCGTGACTACGATAGATACAAAAAAGATGTGCAAGAGTTCCAACCTGATTATCTTATTCATTTGGGCGCTCATACAGACTTAGAGTATTGCGAGACCAACCAGAAAGATGCCTATACAACAAATACTCTTGCAGTTGAAAATGCGGTTTATATCGCAAATGAATTAGACATTCCAATCGTCTATATAAGTACGGCGGGAATTTTCGATGGAAGACAAGATACTTATGATGACTGGGATCAGCCAAACCCATTGGGTCACTATGCCCGAAGTAAATATGCAGGAGAGGTCTTTGTTGAAAAAAAATGTTACCGGCACTTAATTTGCCGCGCAGGTTGGATGATGGGAGGAGGACCTCTCAAGGATAAAAAGTTCATTCAAAAAATCATGGCACAGATCAAGAGCGGGAAAAAAGAACTGTTTGTTGTTAATGATAAATTGGGAACGCCAACCTATACCCACGACTTTGCTCAGAATGTTAAATTGCTAATCGAAAAGAAATTTTGGGGGCTGTATAACATGGTTTGCAGCGGAATCACTGGAAGATATGAAGTCACCCTCGAGCTCATCAAAGTTCTGGAAAAAGAAGATGAGATAAAAATTATCCCTGTGCAATCAGATTATTGGGAAAAAGAATATTTTGCGAAACGTCCCGATTCCGAAAGATTAATGAATAGGAAGCTAGACTTGCGTGGATTGAACATAATGCGCGACTGGCGGGTTTGCCTGGAAGAGTATATTAAAAATTATTACCAAGGTTACTTGGATTAACTCTTATGATTGCTCGCAATTCATTATGAAAAACTGGCCTGCGCAACATTGGGGAAATACAAAGCAATCAAATCAGAATCTTAACTTTTCCAGATTGCGAAACTTGGGTGAGTCGGCTAAAAATATCTGATCGGCATCTTGAAGCCTGTTCCTGCGGAGATCCAGCTTTTTTAGTTGGGGGAGTATGGGAGACTTTGCCAGTATCAACAAGCCGTTACCTGAAATCGAATTGCCAGCAACCTCTAACTCTTCAAGTTGTTTTAATAAGCTGGAATTGACAAGGGATTGAACCTCCTCATCGCCCATAGGGATTCCAGAGATTCTTAAAACTTTCAGGTTCTTAAAGTTTTCAGATTGGGCAAGCAATAGAAAACCTTTCCCATCAATACCGTTCCCACTTAAATTCAATTCTTGCAGGTTTTTCAAATGAGCCGACTGAGAAAGAGCCAGTATCCCTGTTGAGGTTATCCCTGTTTTTTCCAGATTCAACTTTTCAAGCTTTGCCATTGAGCTAGATTCGCTTAATAGAAAAACGCCTTTATCTCCGATGGAATTATCCATCAGGTTCAGGCTCTTTATATTTTTTGAAAAAGGAGAGGCTACTAAATCACCCAGCCCTTGATGGTCGAACAGATTATCCCGTAACGACAGAGATGAAATTCCCTCAATTTTTTCATATAAAGACAATGCCTTTACATCTTTATTGCTCAAACGCAGAGCATTCAAATTCAGGTTTTTATCAACCGTTTGTTTTTCTACTAAAATCCGTGAACGCAAATTTAACAGAGCTGATTCTCCGTTTGGCTTAAAATCATTATTCACCATATTGAGATTCACCAGGTTCATCAGGTTTTTAGACTGAGATAAACTTAATGAGCCTGAGTCGCCGATGCAATTTGAATCAAGAATTAAAGTGTGTAATTTATTTAATGTGGGAGAATTTGCAAGAACCTTGGCTCCTTCATTTGATATTTCGTTCCAGCCAAGATTCAAATGGTCCAGGCCTTCAAATCCACCCGACTGTGCCCAGTCCAAAATCACATCATCCCCAATTTTATTTTTTCTGAGATTCAAAATACTTAGTTCAGGAATTACAGTGCCATCAGGAAATTTGTTGGATTCTTTCTTTCCAATATTATTCATTTCCAAATCCAGGGATTTTAAATTCCGTAGTTTTTGAGATTTAACCAGACTCAAGGCGCCGAAATGGGTGATGCGGTTATAGGCCAGTTCCAGTGATTTTAATTCCGGTAAGTTATCAGACATTGCCAGACTTTCCGCTCCATCATCTGCAATATCATTCGAGCTTAAAATCAGAAGAGTCAAATTGGATAGAGAAGAACAAGCTGCCAGCCTTTTCATGCCAATGTCAGAAATTTCGTTCCAACTTAAATCCAACTGCTTTACATGGGAAAGATCTTTCGATTGGCAAATAAATGCGATCCCTGCATCCCCCATTCGCTCATAACTCAAGTTTAGAACGGGGTCTTTTCGAACCAGTTGGTTGTTCAAATTACGAATAAAATTCGATTCTAAATTTATAGTTGGCATGAACTAGTCGTTGGCTTTAAAAATATCTGTTTTTAAATCGTTTAGGTCTTGCAAACGCTTCGATTTGTCCAAAAGTTCCAAGCCTGGCGGGTCTACAAGATTATAGGTCAGCTTTAAAGTTTCAAGATTTTTTAATCCTGAAAGTTTAGCGAAAGCTTGCATTCCCGAAAACCCAATTCGGTTGGCATCGAGATGCAAAGCCTTCAAGTTTTTCAAGCAAGTTGAATTTGCTAATGCTATCGCGCCTTCATCACCAATGCGATTAAAAGACAAGTCAAGCGTCTCTAGATTTTTCAGGCTTTTAGAGTTTGCCAACGCCACGGCACCTGCGTCGCCAATTTTGTTCGTATACAAACTTAAGTATCTTAATTGCAATACATTGTCAGATTCAGCCAATGCTACCGTACCATCATCCCCAATTTTATTTTCGTACAACCACAATTCTTTTAAAGGCTCAAAGAATTCTGACCCCGCTAATTCTTCAAGACCGATATCCTTAATTTTGTTTGTATGTAAATAAAGAATTTCGATATCAGGTAGTGCAACGTTTTCAGCCAATTCCTCGGCGACCTCGTTGCTGATACCCTTATTGGAAAAATCGAGGGTTTTCTTATCTTTGCTCAAACCCCGCTTGATCCATTTCCTTATATAGGAGATGTCGTCTGACATGTTATATCCGCTTAAAAGTAAAAGGGTTTATTTTATAAAGGTGAGTTAAAAAGTAAAGAAATATATGATGTAAACGGTAAATATATATATAAAATGGCCCTTGAATGACAATTTA
>Ga0233434_1004747_pt1 | contig 10284 bp, 10 predicted proteins | sample SI_122_August201_4_FD_182738 | JGI IMG/M metagenome (GOLD analysis project Ga0233434, IMG submission 182738) | Seawater microbial communities from Saanich Inlet, British Columbia, Canada - SI_122_August2016_120_MG | ecosystem: Environmental > Aquatic > Marine > Inlet | place: Canada: British...
CTCCATCTGCCCGTACGCACCTAGTCCGAGGATTCTGCCCATACAATCAATATTTTGCCAAACGCGCCTTCACATCCCTATCTTGATTAACAGACCAAAACGCTTGCGCGGCGCCCACACCCGTTCTATAGTGTAAGGTCCATGTTTTTTAGCGTTTATCGCCTATAGAGGCGAAAGGAAGCCGCTTGACCAAGAAAGTAGCCGTCGTCGGCCTCGGCTCCATGGGCCTCGGCATCGCGCAAACACTATTGCGCGCCGGGTTCGAGACCATTGGCTGTGACCTCAACGAACAAATCCTCCGCGATTTCGCAACCGCAGGCGGTATATCCGTTTCCTCCCCTGGCGAGATCGACGCCGATTGCGATGCCGTCTTAGTGGTCGTCGTCAACGACGAACAGGCCAAGAGTGTGATTTTCGGCCAGGACAGCGGTGATATAGAGCTACTGCTCGAAGACGACGGCGTCGCCTATAACCTCGACCCGGGTACCGTGGTCTTAGGCTGCAGCACCGTGCCACCCGACTTCGCCCGGCGCTGTGCGCTGCGCCTCGAGGAGCACGGCATCCTCTATCTCGACACGCCGATCAGCGGCGGCGCCGCCAAAGCGGCCGAAGGCCAGCTTTCGATCATGGCTTCGGGCGCACCCGAGGCTTTTGAGCGCGCCGCAACCGTACTCGACGCCATCGCCGAGACCGTGCACCGGCTCGGCGACTCAGCCGGAGCGGGTTCGACTTTTAAAATGATCAACCAGCTTTTGGCCGGCGTGCATATCGCCGCCGCTAGCGAAGCGATGTCCTTCGGCATCAAGTGCGGGCTCGACCCGCAGAAGCTCTACCAAGTCATAACGCACTCGGCCGGCTGTTCGTGGATGTTCGAAAATCGAGTCCCGCGCATCCTCGACGGCGACTATACACCGCACAGCGCGGTCGATATCTTCGTCAAGGATCTGCATATCGTGCAGGAAAAAGCCGCCAACGAGCACTTCCCCCTGCCCATGGCTACCGCCGCCAGCCAACTCTTCACCATGGCCACTTCAATGGGCATGGGTCGACTCGACGACTCGGCCGTGGCCAAGGTCTACGAAAGCATGTCTAATATCGCGCTCCCCCAACCGAAAGAAACCGACTGATGGCCGACCTCCTCTATTTCACCTTTGGCTCCAATATGCTGCAGAGCCAGATGCAGGCGCGCTGCCCCGACGCCCGCTTCCGCGCCACCGTGCGCATCGACGGCTACGAGCTCTGTTTTCCAATGATCTCCTTCACCCGCGGCGGTATGGGTGTCGCCAGTATCCGCCGCAACAAGGATGCCTATGTCGAGGGTATCGTCTACGAGATGACCGAAAATGACTTCGCCCGTATGGACCGCTACGAGAACGAAGGCACCAAATACCGACGGGCGAACATAAAAATCTCTGGGCTCGAAGGGGTCGAGACCTATTTCTCCCGCCTCGACGACGGGCACCACTACCCCCCCTCGGAGGAATACCTCAACGCCGTCATCCAGGGAGCGACCGAACACGGGCTCTCGGAGGAATATATCCAGTCCCTGCACCAGTTCAGACACAAAGACGGAGAATAGCCAGATGGCACACCAGACCATGCGAAACGTCGAGCCCTTCCTTGATTCGACACTACTGCTCGACACCCCCGAAGCATTGCGCGCACGCGCCACCGAAAAAGGCTATCTGTTCTTCCGCTCGTTGCTCGACAGTGAATCCGTACTAGACCTGCGCCGTCAAATACTCGAAGTCTGCCAACAACACGGCTGGCTCGCCGAAGACATGTCTTTGATGGACGGCGTATCGAAAGAAGGCTGCCTCTTTATCGAAAGTGCCTCGCCGGAGTGGAGAAATTTCTACACCGATGTGCAGCGACTGCGCGCCTTCAACGCCCTAGCCCTGCATCCGGCGATCATTACCATGCTCGAAAAGCTCTTCGACGAAGAGGTTCTGCCGCACGCACGCAATATCTGCCGCGTGATCTTTCCCAACGCCGTCGCGCACACCACCCCGCCGCACCAAGATAACCTTTATATTGGCGGTACCGACGAAACATGGACGGCCTGGATCCCCGCCGGTGACTGCCCGGCCTCTTTAGGCAGCCTAGCGGTGGCGCCCGGCTCCCATACGCTCGGCAAGCTCGACACCGTGAAGGCCACCGGTGCCGGCGGCAACGCTGTTGTGCTCGACGAAGAAACGCTATGGGCCTGCGGTGACTTTGCCTGCGGCGACGTGCTGATCTGCCACAGCCTCACCGCCCACCAGGGCCAAGACAACGAGAGCGAGGACCGACTGCGCATCTCGCTCGATTACCGCTACCAACCCCAAAGCCATTCCGTGCGCGACGACTCGCTCGAACCGCATATGCACTTTACCGACTGGACCGATATCTACTCCGGCTGGGCGGCGGACGATCCGCTCAAATACTACTGGCAGGAGTGGGACTTGCAGGTCAACGCGCGACAGCAGTAAATCCGCTTGTCATTGTCGATCTAGCTCCCTTCTTTCAGTGCAGACTAACCCCGCCAACTAGGAGGCATTCGTCTGCACGATTATTCGTACATCCCACCTAGCGCTACAGTTATTGCGCTTGGCTTCTTCCTCACAATCGGCTGCGGCGACCCCGTCGACCGCGATATCGCCGCCCTGATCCAAGGCGGCGATGCCGGGCAAGAGGCCAAGATCTCTCTCAATATGGCCAAGGGCTACGCGGTCGCGCCGATTATAGCGGCGATCCGCAACCACGAACACCCGGTGCGCGCGCGCGTCGATCTTGTCGAAGCACTCTACCGCCTCCACCTGCGTGAAAAAAGCCCAGGGGCCTTTGAGGGACTAGTAGAGGGCCTGGCCGACCCTACACCGGAGGTCCGCGCCGCTTGCGCCCGAGTCCTGGGCAATGTGGGCGACCACGAGGCGATCGACTACCTGCTTGCGGCTTTTGAAAAAGAAACCGATGCGCGCGTCCAACTCGAAACGCTCAGAACCTTTGTGATGATGAGTATAGAGACGATCAACAGCAATAACCCCACCATAGACGTTCGCCGGGTGATCAGCGCTGAACAAGTGCCGCGCTTCACCCGTGCGCTGCAAGCCGTAGAGACCGAAGACGACTCGCTGCAGGCCGCCAAGCAGGAATGGCTGGAGAATATCGCCGAGGCCATGGCCATGCAGGCCCGCAAAAGCCTACTGACTGGCAACCTCGACGCCGCCGAGCAACAGCTGATCGACGCGTTGGCGCTTGTGCCGGAAAGCCCCAACATCAATTTCCAGCTCGGCAAGTTCTATCATGAAAACGGCCAACCGCAAAAGGGGCTCGACTTGATCGACCGGGTCGGTCTTATCGCCTATGCGACGCGGCTAGACAAAGCGCCGATCATCGACGGCGACCTCGACGAGGCGGTCTGGTCCGAGGTCGAGCCACTAACCCGCTTCTACCAACTACTGCAGCGGATGAACGCCTATCCGGCGCAAGGCAAATCCGAAGCCTATATCGGCTACCACCAACAGACGCTCTATATCGGTGTCAAAGGCTACGAACCGCGCACCGACAACCTGAGCGCAGAAAGGACCCGGCGCGACGACGGCATATGGCGTGACGACTGCGTCGAGATCTATCTCGACACCGACCACGACTCGCGCACCTATTACCAATTGGATGTCAACAGCCTCGGCGCCTTCGACGACATCCACTATGAGTTGGTTGACGGATTTCCCGAAGTCGATTTCGACTGGAACGCCACCGATATCAAAATAGCCGCCCTAGTCGCCGAGACCTTCTGGAGCTTCGAACTCAAAGTGCCCATCGCTGAACTGCGCAACCGCCGCGTCGAACCCGGAGACACCTGGGGGTTCAATCTCGCCCAGGTCCGCATCGCCAATATCTCCGAGTCGGCGCAATGGGCGCCGACCTACGGTTGGAGCCAACAGCCCGACCGTTTCGGCTTTCTCGTGTTCAAATAAGCGATATGGGAAATAGACTAAAAGATAAAGTCGCGCTAGTCACCGGCGCCGGCTCGATCGGACCGGGTTGGGGCAATGGCAAAGCCGCCGCCGTGCTCTATGCCCGCGAAGGAGCGCAGATCCTCGCTGTCGATCTCAATATAGATGCAGCAGAAGAAACGAGATCGATCATCGCGGCAGAAGGCGGTGACTGCACCCCCTTGCAAGCCGACGTTACCAATGCAGCCCAAGTCGCCGCGATGCTCACCTCCTGCTTAGACGCCTATGGCCGCATCGACATCCTGCACAACAATGTCGGCATCCCATACGTCGGCGGTCCGGAGGAAACAGCCGAAGAAGACTGGGACATGCTCTTCGCCGTCAACGCCAAGAGCATCTATCTGACCTGTCAGGCTTGTCTTCCGCAAATGGTCGCGCAAGGCATCGGCACCATCGTCAATATCTCCTCGGTCGCCTCGCTGCGCTATGTAGGCTTCCCTAGCGCGGCCTACTCGGCCGCCAAAGCCGCGGTCAACCAGCTCACCCAAAATATCGCCGTACAATACGCCGGCCAGGGCATCCGCGCCAACTGCGTCTTACCCGGGCTGATGCGCACACCGCAAATCGAACGCTATATCACCGAAGGCTACGACGGCGACGCCGAGCAAATGATCCGCGAACGCGACGCCCTGGTGCCGATGGGGCATATGGGCGACGCCTGGGACGTGGCGCGCGCGGCGCTTTTTTTGGCCTCCGACGAGGCGAAGTATATTACGGGCATTCAGTTGGTGGTCGACGGGGGGATCAGCTGTAAGATGGGGTAGCGGTTTTGCTTTATAAACGGCATCAGTGATGCGCTGTATCTCGCCGCCTGATTTCATCTTTGGCTCCAGAGCGGTTGTCGCTTATCGCAAAACAACATGCCACAACCTTTCGCGCGCCGGTATCTTTGATATACACCCTGTGATCAATAGAAAACTACTCTAACGCTTGTCTCCTCTAAGCCAGCTATCAAGTATTCACCTATGACACGCGACCTTATTTACAGCCGTTTCAAGTAGATACCAATAACGTGTAAAAACACTGCTATTATAGATCCTAACCCATGTAGCCAGTACTCACAGAATCCCACCGTTGTCGTATGTTCGCACTGTTTTTAATAGATGATCTATAGATGGCGCCCTACCTAATCGCCGGACGCATCCACCATAGCCTGACCAATGATATACGCCGCGGCCACAATAGCCACCGGCAAGGTGATCTCTACCGCGCCAGTAGCTGCTGCTACGCCCACCGCCCCCGCCATCCACTTGGATGCGACGGGGGCTTTTCGTATACTGTCGGCGGACCCCAAAACGGAGGCAGCATAAATGACGGTTGAGCAACGACTTGAGCAGCTGGAGAAGCGCAGCAAGCGCCTGACGGTGGCGTTGACGATGATGGCCATGGCGGCGATTACTATCCAGTTATCCGCTTGTGGAAATGAATTTGAAGCCCAGGATGATGATGAAGAATGCCCCTTTATCTATACTGCCGCCGATTGCGCAACCGAAGCTATAGCCAAAGGGCTTCGTATCGGAGGTGAAGGGTATGACTTTGAGGGCGATTACGGTACAAAAGGCTGTTACGCCTACGACAGCGGCACCTATGAGGGCATCGCATTTTTTGGAACAGGCGGAGACCCCGCCGATATGGAGGCCGAAGCACAGACAGCCAAGGGGAAGTACCGCGTAACCGGCCCGTGTTAGAGGAGGCGAGAAGAAATCGCTGTCTTAGATTGCACCGTCAACAGACGTCTTATTTACCCCCAACGGAGGCAGCACAATGACGGTGGAGCAACGACTTGAGCAGCTGGAGAAGCGCAACAAAGCGCCTGACGGTGGCGTTGACGATGATGGCCGTGACGATCTGCGCGGTGGTGACGATGGCGGCGACGGGCGAGAAGGTTAGTGAATTCGATATCGTGACGGCGCAACGTATAATTGTGAAGGACATCAGAGTTGAGAACGATGATGGTCTCGGAGTCGTAAAGATTTCGGCAGGAGCCAATCGTGGTGGTCATTTGTTTTTGAGCAATGCTACTGGCAGGCCAATGGTGGGGCTGCTTGAATTAATAACGGGGTCTGGGGCTGTTACTATTTATGATCATCGTGGGGCTGAGAGACTCACTCTGCGAGAAAATGAGCAAGGTGGTTATATCAAGGTGAAGAACAAGACTGGCGACGTTGTAGCTGAGATCGGTGCCGACGAATACGGCAACGGCGTGGTCTATCCCGACTAAGGCTCTTGATCGATCTCGACAGTTACTCCATCTGCTTCCACCTGGCCACCGCCAACGCCCTCGGCACTGCCGGTCTTACCCGCTTCATCCAACGCCTCGATAGCCGCACCATATCGCTCCTCGTTCGCATGGTCATAACGCTTGGTCATCGCCGGCTGGGGTACCTCAGTCCGGAAGGCTTTTTAGCAAACCAAAAAGTCTCACCCTTAGTGGGCTAAAACAGGTAAGCCTGCCAGGAGCAAATCGGAGCGGTCATGACAATTCTTCACCTACTCAACATCTGGTTACACCGATTCCACATCCTGGATGGGGCAGGTTTAGCGGAGCAGTAGGAGCTTGCGCGTCTGTTGCTGGGTACTGGATTGCAGGCGATAGAAGTAGAGGCCGGAGGCAAGGGCGTGTTCGTTGTCGTCGTTACCGTTCCAGTTGATCACGTGCGTGCCCGCTTGGCGCATGCCTTGCGCCAGTGTTGCGACTTGCTGACCGGCGATATTGTAGATGGAGAGGTCTACAATATCGCTCGTTGGCAGGTCGAAGTGGATAACGGTGCTGCTGTTGAAGGGGTTGGGGTAGTTTTGCATGAGGGCAAAGGCTTGGGGCACTGGAGTTGTCCGTGTCTCTATAACGGCGGTATCCTCCTCTGAACACGGGCCGGTTACGCGGTACTGCCCATTGGTTGTCTGTGCTTCGGCCTCCATATCGGCGGCGTCTCCGCCTGTTCCAAAAAACGCGATGCCCTCATAGGTGCCGCTGTCGTAGGCGTAACAGCCTTTTGTGCCGTAATCGCCCTCAAAATCATACCCTTCACCCCCGATACGAAGCCCTTTTGTTAAAGCTTCAGTTTCGCAAAAGGCAGCAGTATAGATAAAGGGGCATTCTTCATGATCTTGCTGGATTACTTGCACGGGTGAAAAGCTACCCAGCCAAACCGATGATCCGGGCTCCTTGTTGTAGGCATAGAGATCTAGATTGTATTCACCAGTCTGCTGGTGATTGAAAAGAAGCAATCCATTGAAGTATCCATCGACCACATCGAAGGTAAAGTTGCTCGGACCGTCGCCATCTGCGGGGGTAAAGTTGAATTGGATTTGAGTTAGTGAGGTATCGGTCACCGTTCCGCTGACATTCAAGCTCGTTCCGGTGGTGGGCATGGCCGTCAGGGGCTTATCGAATAGGACACCCGAAAAGTTATTCGGAATCGTTAGCGTTGGGATAAAATCTCCTGATAGAGGTAGAACGATGGCGCCGACCTGGCCGGCCGCCTCGGTTTCAATCTCTATAGTGGCGATCCCCTCGCCACGGACTTCGACAAAATTCACGCCGCGTGGTCGTAGGGTTCCGGAGATGGGACCGCTTGCCAGGCTGAACTGGATCGTGGTCGGTAGGGGGAAGGCACGCCCGGGGGATGTGTGTAGATAGTCGACAGCATAATTGAGATGTGGATGGTCCACCAAGCCGTTGCCGCTGACATAAATCTGTGCTCCCCACATTGCGAGTAAGTTTTCGAACTTTTCGCCAGTGGCAGTTTCGATATTATCTCGGTCGGCTAACCCAGTTTGCGTTAAACGTCGGATCACATCTAGGCCGAACCGATCGGCTAGACTGCGCACAAATAGATAGGCGGCCCCCCGTTTTGCATTGTTGAAGCTGGCATCTCCCATTAGGCCGGCTGTTCCCGGCTGGCTGAGGAAGGCTTTGGTATACGAAGACACCGAGTGTGAATTGCAGCATGTGAGTCTTTTATTTATTAGATCCTCGCTCAAGTGCGAAAGCCCTTCGTTCAGCCAGCTCTCTTCGCCCTGGCCCGAGCGCACAATCACGTGCTGGTTAAAATTGATCAGGTGTTGCAACTCGTGGGCCATTACGTGACTTATGAATGAAGGGCTGATGTGGGGGTTCATAAACATCATGTCTGCGTTATTGCCGTTGCCGCCATTTTCTATCGGTAATACCGAGGCCGCCTGGTAGAATCCTCCAACAGGGATAGCGCTGACTAAGTGAGTGAATAGAAACAAGACTTTGCCATCTCCATCGGTGTCCGAAGGTGCGCCAAAAACATCGGTTATCAATTCGAAGTCATCGATGAATCCGTCGATTGCTTGCTGGATTTCGTCGTTACTCAGGAGTTTGACGCCTTTGAAATGCTCGTCGTTGGCTTTGAGGTCATCCTGGACGAAAGCTACGATCCGTTTATTGGCAGCTACAGCAGTCGCAAAGATCGTCTCATCAGGTACGCCACGTTCGGACCATCCTTCGAATATAAAACTGCGCTTGTCGCCCACTTGATAAGCCGCCTGGACCAATTTGGCTGCACGCCATCCCTCTGTACGGATCCGATTAGCCAGTTCACGCTCCTTACGACGCAAGGTAATTTCCACCTCGTCGCGATGGTTTATCGCGCTGCTAAGTGCTACCGGTTTGGTAGCAGGCGCCGTTCCGCCCAGTGAAAAGTTGTGGACTACGCCGGTGTCAATCTGGGTCATCTGTCCCGAATAAAGTGCTGCGACAAAGTGACCGGTCGAAAAATCCCAGGGAATGGAAATTATCCCATCGCTTCCAGCCTGGAAATGCGCTAAATCGAATCTTCGTTGTGCCGGGCGCAGACCGCTGAGGGCCACTTTCACTTCGGGTTGGAGCGGATCGTTGCTCACGACGGTCAACACGCCACTTTGATCGCCGTTGCCGCGATAAGCAACTTCTATCCCTGCGCGTCCTCCTGCTTCAATCTTTTCGGGAAAAGCCAGCACCTCGTATGGTCCCTCTATTAGTGGGGGACTCAACTCCAGATCTCGCGCACCACGGTTAAGCAGGGGAATGATAACGCTTTCGCCGGGTAGCAGGCTCAAGGCGAGGACACCGACCTGAAGATCGGGTGCGGGAGGGTCTACGGCGGTAAAGAGGAATCCTGCCATAAGGCGCCAAGAGCCTCCATCGACCAATTCCGCATACGCGTTCAATTGGATTGGGCCTAATTCGTTGGCGTGAAAACGCAATGGCAGGCGGAAACGGCCATCTTCGATCGAGGCTTGGAGATAACGGGATCTTCCCTGAGACTCAAGTTCAAAGTTAAAACTGCGGATATGATTAGCTACGGTACCCTCAAGGAGTAAGAGTCGGTCGATAGTCAGTTCGTTACTCAAAGGTGCATCCAGGACAATACCCGAAAAAAAATCCACCGGCAGTAGGATTTCGCCTTGTCCTTGGAGTATTTTAATGGGTGAAAAGCTGCCCAGCCAAGCCCATGATTCGGTCTCTTTGTTGAATACCCAAATGTCCAGATTGTATTCGCCAGCCTGCCCGTGGTTGAGCAGCAGATTACCGTCGAAGCGCCCGTCGGTCACATCGAAAAACCATTGGATCGGATCACCGCCGCTTGCGGGTGTCAGGTTAAAATTGATTTGGTTCAGGGTGGTATCGGTCAATATACCACTGACATTCAGGCCCGTTCCGGTGGTGAGCTGATTCGACAGCGGCTTATCAAGGATGAGTCTCTGAAAATAGGTTGCCGGCAGTAGGATTTCGCCTTGTCCCTGGAGTATTTTCATGGGTGAAAAGCTGCCCAGCCAAACCCATGATTCGTCCTCCTTGTTCCGAGCAAAGAGGCCCAGTCCGTATTCGCCAGCCTGCCCGTGGTTCAGCTGCAGATTACCGTCGAAGCGCCCGTCGGTCACATCGAAAAACCATTGGATCGGATCACCGCCGCTTGCGAGTGTCAGGTTGAAATTGATTTGGTTCAGGGTGGTATCGGTCAATATACCACTGACATTCACGCTCGTTCCGGTGGTGAGCTGATTCGACAGCGGCTTATCAAGGATGAGTCTCTGAAAATAGGTTGCCGGCAGTAGGATTTCGCCTTGTCCCTGGAGTATTTTCATGGGTGAAAAGCTGCCCAGCCAAACCCATGATTCGTCCTCCTTGTTGTAAGCAAAGAGGTCCAAATTGTATTCGCCAGCCTGCCCGTGGTTGAGCAGCAGATTGCCGTCGAAGCGCCCGTCGATCACATCGAAGGTAAGGTAGATCGGATCACCGTCACTTGCGGGGCTAAATTTGAATTGGATTAGAGTT
>Ga0233434_1004761_pt1 | contig 10270 bp, 12 predicted proteins | sample SI_122_August201_4_FD_182738 | JGI IMG/M metagenome (GOLD analysis project Ga0233434, IMG submission 182738) | Seawater microbial communities from Saanich Inlet, British Columbia, Canada - SI_122_August2016_120_MG | ecosystem: Environmental > Aquatic > Marine > Inlet | place: Canada: British...
TTCATGTGCTAGCAGTGCTACAAAATCTGGATTCATTACAACCCTTGCTTTTTCTTCTTTTGCAGGTTTTGCATCAATTAACTGTGATGCCTTTGTTGAGATGTCTTTTGCACTTTGATAAATTTTGCTTGTAACTTGCTCCAACCCTCCCCTTCCTCCCTCTGTAATGTTTACTGATTGTGTAAGTCCTGATTCGTGAGCTGTTGCAATCATTTCAATTATCGTATCTGTAAAATTTTGTGTAATTTGTGAGCCTTCGCTGTTTGTAAAATATTTTGAATTAACTGTATACCATGGGTTTACAGTTGATTTGATTATTCTTGGGTTATCTAACACACTCTTACTGCATTCTAATCCGATGTTTACCATCTCATCTAATTCTGGTTTTTTTAAAACAGGGAAATCTACCTTGATTTTTGTATCTGAATTTTTGTGTAATTTTATTTTATTTTTTCTAGTGGTTCCATTGTATGATGAATTTTTTATTGTGTTGTTTAGTATCTCTTTGATTTGATCAAATGAATGTGGATTTGTAATTGAACAAAAACCCCATGCACCGTCTTTAATTAATCGAATTCCTATACCTTCATCTTTGTTGGTTTTGACATGTTCTACTTCGTTATTTTCTATTAGTATGGATTTTGTTTCTTGTTGCTCTGCTCTGGCATCACAATATTGGACTCCTGAATCCATTGCAAATTTGACTGCTTTATCTGCAAAATCACCTAATTCTGAATCCATATTTTATGAGATTTAGTGGTGTTTGTAAATCTGCTATCTAGTGATTTGAAATTGCAGGCATGGTAAAGTAGTATTCATCCTCAAAATCATAGTCTGGAGTTCCTTTTTTTCGTAAAAATTCAAAGTATTCTGTACAATTTTTGTAAAATACCTTGTTTTCATCATTGTATTGTTCCATGATTACTTTGACATAATCTGCATTTTTTCAAGAGAGTGAGAAATTTTAGTTCTGGATGTTTGTTTTCTTTAAGTAGACTCTATTGATGCTCTGATTATCTCATTTTGTTTTTTGATTATCGAAAATTACTTTAGGGTATGAATTTATTTCAACATGATAGAAAATTTGTCAAAAATTGTAGCTGATACTAGTGTTATTATCAATGGACAGCTAATTGCCCAAATCGAGGCAGGATCTGTTAGAAATTCAGAAATTATAATCCCTCAAGCAGTCTTTGATGAATTACAATCTCAAGCTTCAAACAAAAAAGAACAAGGATTTGTTGGTTTGGAAAAAATTAAGAAACTCAAAGGATTGTCTGGAAGTTATGGTTTAGAGGTAGTGACAAAGGGACCTCATCCTTCTATTGATGATATTAAATTTGCTGGAAGTGGTAGAATTGATGCACTCATTACTGATGTTGCAAAACAAAATGATGCCATTCTTTACACATCTGATAATGTACAGCACCTAGTTGCACAAGCTAAAGATATTGAAACTGTATTTCTTAGAGGTGAAATTAAAAATGAGAGTTTAGAGTTTTTAAAATTTTTCGATGATACAACAATGAGTATTCACCTTAAAGAAAACCAACGTCCATTGGCCAAAAAAGGCAAACCTGGAACATTTGCTTTAACTGTCCTTAATGATGATATTCTTTCCCGAGATTATTTGAAAATGATTTCTACTCAAATATCTGATGCAGTAAATATCTCTGATTCAAGTACTGTTGAGCTATCAAAGACTGGTGCTACTGTAATCCAGCATGGAGATTATAGAATTGCAATTACATATCCTCCGTTTTCAGACTCTTTTGAAATTACTATTGTCCATCCAATTGTCAAACTGGATCTTGATGATTACTCTGTTTCTGAAAAATTAATGAAGCGATTCTCTGACCGAGCTGAGGGTATTTTGATTTCTGGTGCTCCTGGTTCTGGAAAAAGTACTCTAGCATCTGGTCTTGCAAATTTTTACCATTCTGGTGGAAAAATTGTTAAAACATTTGAATCCCCTCGTGACTTACAAGTTAATTCTGGAATTACTCAATATGGTAAACTAGATGGGAGTTTCGATAATACTGCTGATATTTTATTACTAGTTCGTCCTGATTATACTATTTTTGATGAAGTAAGAAGACAAGAAGATTTTAGAACTTTTGCTGATTTGAGATTAACTGGAGTGGGAATGGTTGGTGTAGTTCATGCAAATTCTCCTTTGGATGCAATTCAACGTTTTATTGGAAAAATTGAACTAGGAATTATTCCAAATGTTTTGGATACTGTGGTTTTTGTAAAAGATGGACAAATTGACACCGTCTATGATTTAGAATTAAAAGTAAAAGTGCCTACTGGGATGACTGAGTCTGATCTTGCCCGACCTGTTATTGAAATCAGGAATTTTAAAGATGATGTGTTGGAGCATGAAATCTACACCTTTGGGGAAGAAAATGTCATTGTACCTATTTCAAAACAAACAGAAAAAGTTGGAATCGAAAAACTCGCAGAAGATAAAATTAAAGAAACTTTTAGAAAATATGATCCTTATGCTCAAGTTGAAATCTTATCTGATAATCGAGTTAAAGTGATGGTTGATGAACAGTGTATTGCATCAATTATTGGGCGAGGAGGTTCAAACATTAATGAAATTGAAAAGTATCTTCAAGTCCACATTGATGTTGTTGAAAGAGATCCTGAATCTTTATCTTCTTCTATTTCATCTGATGATCTACCTTTTTCTTTCTCTGAATCAAAAACTGCATTACTTTTGACTGTTGGTAAAGAATTCACTTCAATGCATGCAGATATTCGTGTTCATGACAAGTTTGTTGCATCTGTGCGGATTGGAAAAAAAGGACAGATAAAAATTCCAAAACGCTCTGATACTGCAAGGTATCTAATGGAAGAGTCTTCTTCTCAAAATGACATTCAACTATTTCTTAAAGATTTTTAAAATTATCAATTATTTTTGGATTAGCTTTTAGAAACGTGATAAATTTTCTTAATTGTTTTATTGTTTTTGGATTGAGATGATGTTCAATTCCTTCTGTATCTTGATTGGCAGTATCATACCCTACTCCTAATATTTCAAAAAATTCTAATAAAATTCCATGTTTTTGTCTAATGCCTTCTGCTACTTGTATTCCTTTTTTTGTGAGATTGATTCCATGGTATTTCTCATATTCTAAAAATCCATTTTCATCTAATCTTTGAAGCATCTTGGTAACACTTGGGGCACTGACATTCATGTATCTTGAAATGTCTAGAGTAGTTGCATATCCTTTCAAATCCACTAGTTCTGATATTATCTCCAAATAATCCTCCATTCTTGTACTTGCACGAGTTTTTTCTGACTGATGGGCTGCCTTTATCGACTCTAGTCTCTTTGAGTTTTCAGATTTCATGTGTTCTTTGTAATTACAGTTAATCTAGTATAATTGAATGTCTTTTCTACTGATTCTAGTTACTCTTTATTGACTTGACAGTGACTGGAATTGATCTTTGAATGTTAACTATTTTTTTTAAAATCTGATGTAGGCATGAATGATCCTTTAAAGGCACGATTAGACAAATTACGAAAATTCTCAGATTCTGCTCATCGTAGAGCAAATTTGTATACTGATATGGCTAAAATGGATGATACACATACTGCTAATTCCTTAGGTGCTTTGCAAAAAGCTCCTGCACCAGGTAAAAAACTACAAAAAATTGGATTTTTGATGTTATGGGTTCCTGAACCTACTGGTGTTACAGTTGCACTTGGAGGTCCAATGATTGTTGCAGGTAGATACCTTGACAAAAAATACAATGGTTCTACTATACATGATATTGGACATGAGACAAAAAATACAATTTCATCAATTAATGATTTTAAAAGTTCTGTAATGTAACTTAGTTTTTAAAAGGACTTTAACAATTTCACATGTGACAACTAGGACACAAGCTTTAGTTCCAATTTTCATTGCTGCAGTAATTATCGGTGTTGTTGGATTAATGACGATGCCTAGTGAGATTAAACTAGAATCCGTTGAATTCCCAAGGGGCACAATAATGGTTGATGATATTCCTCTTGTGGTTCAAATTGCAGATACTGAACCTAGACGGGTTCGTGGATTGATGTTCCAAGATCAACTTCCTCTTGACCAAGGAATGATTTTTGTGTTTGATAAACCTGGGCTGTATTCTTTGTGGATGTTAAACATGCAATTCCCCCTTGATATGATTTGGTTTGATCAAGATGGTAAAATGATTCATTTTGAAAAAGATGTTCCTCCATGTAAAACTCCCTTGGAAATTACAGCATGCCAAAGTATCGTCCCTGATGGACAAGCAACTTATGTTTTAGAAGTTACATCTGGATTCATTGATAACAATAACATTACTAAAGATTCTGTATTGAAGATAATTTCAATTTAAAATTACAAAACCTTATTTTACAATATTTTCTGATTCATTTTATGAATATGAAAATTCTACTTTTAATTTTACTTAGTATTAGTATTGTTTTTACATCTGTATTTTTTTCTGGAAATACATTAGATGATCAATCTATTCCTGATGTAAATTTCATTTATTCTAATGTGGATGCCATGCAAAAAATACTGATTACAAATGACATCGTAATGTCATCTCCAACTGTGATTTCTGATGATACTGTTGGACAATATTGTACATATTTTGATAATGATGGTATCCAGAAATTTGTGCAATATTGCATAACTACTGCATTAGTTAATTCTGATGGTAAACCTTTGGGGAACCTCAACATGGGCGGAAATCCAATATCTCCATCTATGGCGCTTGTGATTCTTGAAACTCCTGATTTAAATTCAAAACGAGATAAAATTGACTTTATTTTTCAAACCATGATTGAGAATTTGGTATGTGATTGTTGGGATGAACAAAAACCTGGGGGCTTTGAATCTGTATCTTCCTGGCTTGATGCAGCAGAGACAAAATACCTTGAATCCACCCAAAATACCCTCAAATCAAAAATGAATGGATTGGCTCAAAAACAACTGATTTTAGAAATAACCTCTATTGATGAATCTTATTTGTGGACGTTAATTGTACTAAAGTAGTTTAATTATATACTGTAAAATTCTTTGATTGTCGATTACGATGATTGATCAATTATGGTTAATTCCACTTGGGTTTGCTGCAGGAATGTTAGGTTCTATGATTGGTCTTGGTGGTGGGATAATAGTAGTCCCTGTTTTAACATTTTTGGGATTTCCTCCAACTGTTGCTGCAAGTAATAGTTTGTTTGCTGCATTAAGTAATGCAATCGCATCTACTGTATCTTATTCTAAACAAAAAAGAATTGAATTTTCATTAGGTCTAAAACTTGGATTGCTATCTATACCTGGCACTGTATTGGGTGCAATTATTTCAACTGATTTTGCTCCTGAAATATTCAAAATTTTATTTGGATTTGTATTGATTGCATCTGCAGCTTATATTTTCTTGAGGAAAAAAATCGAGAGCAAAGAAAAAACCTTATCTAAACAGATGATAATTTTTGCAGTAGGTGCTAGTTTTTTTGCTGGAATTATTTCATCCTTTTTTGGAATAGGTGGTGGAATAATTTTTGTGCCATTAATGGTAGTTGGTATGGGGATGGCTATGAAAAGAGCTGCTCCTACTTCACAATTAATTTTATTATTTGCATCCTTATCTGGCGTTATAGTACACAGTGTTCTTGGACATCCTGATTTTCTTCAAGCTGGATTTCTAGCTATTGGATCTTTTATTGGTGGTTTAGTTGGAGCAAGATTGTCTATAGATATCAAAGAACGTTATTTGCAAATTTTAGTATCTGTTGTGATATTGATAGCAGCTGGAAAACTATTCTTTGATTCTATGTTTGAAAATTCCAATTTCTTTGGATTTTAGCCTCCGTATTTTTTACGTCCTTTTATAGTAATTTTGTAACCTAAATTGTTGTTAGGTCATTTGATCTAATGGCTGGAGAGACTTGTCTGCTCTCCGGTATTTTGCTTACTAAAACACAGACCCTTGGACAGTCTAAATATTTACAAATTTTTATGTTAAAAATTGTTTATTCCATTTAACAGATAATTTGTACACATAGTATGTGATTGCACCTCCAATGATAATCACAAATGACATTATTGTTACAAAAAATATGATGCCTCCATTATCATGTTGATTAAAAGCAACTAGAAATATTCCTGATACGAAATATGTTAAAGCAGCATTTCCAGCTGGAACCAACCAAAGTAAAACAAATAGAATGACACCTTTTTTTAATTGATGGATTTGAAAAAATATGATAAAAATTAATCCTGAAATAGCCATTGTTATAGTTGAGATATTTGATATGAATGTCCCTTCAATTGGAATTACCCCTGTTGCAATAGCTGTACTAATTGGCAACAGTGAAGGTCCAATGATGGTGGCAATTATGGAGAGAATCACTTGTATTGATAGATTTACTGGTTTTTTGACTCTCATATGATTTTCTTTTGTATTGAATACTTAATTGTTCAAGTCTTAAACTAAAACAACTCTTTTCTTTTCTGGTCTTATGTCCCAGAGGGTGCAGTATCACAACCTGTAACTATTTCTGAATCTCCTCTAATCTATAGTGAAGAATGGATGGCTGGTGTATACACTATAATAGTGAGTTACCATGGTGACCAACTATCTGCTGCATCCTTTAGAAAATAACTTACTCTGATATTTTTAAAATAACCTGTGGTTTCTTCTATGTTTTATTTTTCTGGCTCTTTCTTAATTTTATAAATATTCTTTTTTGAAATAACTATGGTTTCTCCTTCTTGATTTGTTCCTTCATAATCTACTGATATTTTCCCATACTCTTCATCAATGTCCTTTTTTTCTGAAATTGAAAATTTTAATTTTAACACTTGGTCTGTGTATAATGGTTTGACAAATCTGGTGTTTCTATTTTCCCATTCTGAATCCCCATCTGTACCTAGAAAAATAATGTCATTTCCATAAATTTGATTTAATCTTGAAAATTCTCCCTCCATTCTTGACAAAATTGCTCTACCTGAAACTAATTTTTGCCCTTCTTTTTTCTTATTTTCTAAAAATGCATTTCTTACTCTAGAAAATTTTAGATACTCTTCTAGTTCTTTATCTGAAATACTGCATGTTGAAAAAAATGAATCACCGATTCTAAAGTCTGAAAATTTCTTCATTCTTATCTTGATTCATCAACACAGAATGTTACTTCTGATGATGAATTAGAACTATCAGATACAAGGAAATTTAATGCATCTGCAATGTTTTGATTATTTGGTTCTGCCCCTGCAACTGTACCTGGAAATATTGTAAATAACCTAATTTTTGATTTTAAGACATCACTTAATTCTTGATTCACAGTTGTTGTAAATGGTCTTAATGCTCCTCTGAATACCTCCACTTGGGCTCTTTGAGTTCCAGTTACTTTACGTCCTACTGGTAAATCTGGACCTACTATCATGATTGCTCCCTTTGCATCTTTGTATAATCTTGGATCATCTTTTCCTCCTGGGACAAATTGTTCTAGTGCTCTTTGGGCAACAGTAGCTGGAGTTGAGATGAATTTTTCAGTGAGTTCTTCCCATCCTGCTCTTGATAATTCTGTTAATTTTGAAATTTCTGGTAGTTTGCCTGTAATGTGAATTACTGCAAGAACCTCTCCCAAATTTGTATTGGCTGTATTTAACCATCTTTGAACTTCTTCAGGATTTTTAATATCTACAACATGTGAGTGGAATTTTCCACTAATGTATTCTTGAAGTTCTGTGGGTGTATTTTGTGAAATAAAGCATGCAACTTTACCTCCATTTTTCTCAACATGTGTTGCTAAAAATTCAACTCTTTGTGCATCTACTTTGTCAGTTGCATCAATTGTAAACACGATTGCTTTACCTGTAAAGTCTGGCTGGTGAACCCCTGGGGTTGCAGTACCAATATGTGGTTTAACTGGATAAAATACTCTATCTCCTGGAATAACTTTGCCGTTTAGAATTTTTGCAATTTCATCGTCACATAAATTGAGAACTGATTCTGAAACTTGTCCTTGTGATAAGAATTCTTGATTTGCAATCATATGTGATGTGTTATTTTGAACTTTTTCTGCAATTGTTTGAATTTTGTTTAATAGATTAGTGAATGTCTCAGTTAATTTTGAAACATCTTTTCCATTTGCAAGTTTTTCTGCAGCTTTTGCAATTCCATCTTTGATGATATTCTCATCTTCTCCAAGTAATGGTAGTAATTCTTGACTTGCAGCACTGACTTCTGTTGGAACCAAATCCTCAAATCCACTGACCCTCATGAATTCCGAAGCTGCTTTTGGATATACTGTTTTGTAAATTCTATCTGAATGCACTGGTCCTGGATTTGTTGCAATTGAAATAATTCCTTTATCTGTTAATTCCCATGACATTAATTCTGCTAGTCTGTTTTTTGCACCTTGTGCTGCAGTATATGGACTTCTAAATCTGTATGGTCTTTGCTCTAGAGGTCTCTCTTCTGTGAAAAATGTTGAAATTGTAATTATTTTCCCGCCTTCTTTCATTACCTTTAGTGCTTGAACTGAACCCCAGAATGTACCTGTGAGGTGAATTCCAATTGTACTTTTGAATTCATCTAGTGGTGCATTTGCAAAACATGTAACAGGTCCTGATACTCCTGCATTATTAATCACATAATCTAAATTGATATTTTCATTTTTTAATACTTCAAACATTTCAGTCATTGCTGATTCATCTGCGACATCTACTCCTGCAAAAATTCTAACTGATGCTCCGCTGTTATTTTGTGAAATAATTTCTTCTAATCCTTTTGCAGCTTCTTCTAATGGTTCTTTTCGTCTTCCAAGAATAACTACACTGGCTCCATTTTCAACAAATTTTGTTGCAATGGCTTTACCAATACCTGTACCACTACCTGTAATCAGAGCAATTTTGCCTTGAAACTTTGACATAGATAACATGGCCAGTCATTTGTGATATTTAATTTGATTGATCTATGTTGTATTTTTTTGATATCTTTATTTGTAGGTGTGATTCATAATTTTTAATGCATGATTCAGAACCTGATACATTTGTCTATCAAACATGGCCTGAGAAATTTAGTGAAATGCTAAAAAAAATCGGTGTAGATTCTGAATCTCATGAAATTGGAACTAATGATGTTGAAAAAGGTGATTATTATTGTAGATATTTTGCTCAAACCCCAAGAATGGTAACTAATAGAGGAAGTCTTGATGTCAAGAACTCTAACATTGACGTAATTCAAATTATTCAAAAAGGATAAGATATGCAAGATCCAAATCCTTTGCCTTGGGGCGCACTAGATAGATTTCAAGCACATTTTATTGTGAAAAAAAGCGTTGGTACCAATTTTGGAAGTTATGTTGCAAAGACTAAACTAACTACTAAAGGTCATTTTGCTTCAAAGTCTGTAGTTAAGGTTGAATGGGATGGTATTGGCAGTTTGGTCTCTTTGTTAAATGCAGATACTGAACTTAATGAAATGATTGCACGTCAATCAGTAAAAGATGCCACAATCTATGTTGAGCCAACTGATAATGCTATTAGAATTAGAGGTAAATGGGATGATCATATTGCATTTGGTATTTCAAAAGAACTTTTTGAAATTTATGACAAGATTGCTGGTCACATAAAATCTGTTTAGGCTTTCCACCAATCCAACGCCAAAAATTCTACTGTATCTTTTCCTTTTGGAATTGCTAAAATGAATTGCTTTCTAACTGATGTTGCTAATCTGCCTGCAAGAACAATTCCAGTTGATGTGATTGATTCATTTCTGTTATACACTTGAATTAAAAATGGGGCATGATCAATTCCTGGACCTTTTTCATAAACTGCAAAATCACAACCAAATTTTATTCCCGGATTTATTATGTATCCTTTGTCTCTGAAATTTTTGTACACCAAATATTTTTTATCAAATTCGTGAACTTCTTTTTTACATATATCTAGCATTTCTTCTACTGTGACCTTTTGTTTTAATTTTGTAATACTAATTTTTTTATTTTCTAAGAGATACAACCCTTCAATTAAATCTAAAATTAATGGTACATCAATTTCTTCAATTTTTGGTTTTGGAATTCCTATGGGTTTACCATAATATCCTTGACTGAATAGTTTACGTGAATCTTCAATATCCCAAACAATTATTCTGTTTTCAACTAGTTCACTTTTCATGATTTTTTAAAATCCTAAACGTATATGAATTCTATAGTGTGGTAGAATTACAAAAAATTATTTAAAATAAAGTAAAAATGTAGAATTATTTTTGTCTATAG
>Ga0233434_1004765_pt1 | contig 10268 bp, 8 predicted proteins | sample SI_122_August201_4_FD_182738 | JGI IMG/M metagenome (GOLD analysis project Ga0233434, IMG submission 182738) | Seawater microbial communities from Saanich Inlet, British Columbia, Canada - SI_122_August2016_120_MG | ecosystem: Environmental > Aquatic > Marine > Inlet | place: Canada: British...
GATCGCCACGCTCCTTTCAGTCGCTCGCGATGACGAATATTCTGGTTTTTGTTATTCGGGTGTATGGAGCTAGCAATTGATGGGTTATGCAAAGGTCTCCCTGATAAGGGGGATTATTAAATATTTCCTCACTCAAGGTTTCGGCTTCTTGATAGTGAAACGTTGCCAAACACTGATTACCTTGCGTCCGTTACGATCTTCCTTCACCCCATCCCAAACGGCGAAGGCCATCAGGGCTGGGTCGATGCGCTGGGCAAAGTCCACATCCCATTTACCGGTTTTAGGCATGTCGCGGAGAAAAACGACTGTCCAGACTCCGTCTTTCCATTCCCCGGAACCTTCCACATTCTGATTTTCAGGCGGTTGTGGTGTGACCGTGCCAAATCCTTCCGCATTCAGTTCTTCAACCGGGTTATCGCCGGTTGCGTTTAACCGGGAAACCGGATTCGACATGATACCGCCATAAATCAGCGCATCCATATCCACTCCGCCACCGGCATATTCAAGATCATCTTCAGCTTCGAGCGCTTCTTCCAGACCGGCTTTCCAATGCCAGATATTTACCGGTTTGTTGCGGTTACCCATGCCAAAAAACGGTTCATTATGACCGTGAGTGTGAAGCGTCACCGCTCCCAGCGCGAATTGCACCGCCACCCCATCGCGGAATGTATCTGAGTGCAATTCGGAAAATGCGTCATGAGTCGGGTCCTCCCACTGCAAACGTACCGCCAGTTGTTCGCCGTTATTCACCGAAGCTACATTGATGAATTCCACCGCCCCCCGCCTCGCGGCTAATGGACGCAATACAAGGTTTGTTGTGGCAACCCCTTCCCATACCGGACTAAAAGGGTCGGTGCTCAGTTCCACTCCCACAGGAAGTGAATGGATATCCGTTTCAAATTCGGCTTCTTTAAATTCCTTCACTAATTTTGAACGAATATAATGTACCAGTGCCCAACGGTCTTTTTCAGGAATATGAACATAGGAACCCATAGGAGTTCCATCCAGCCCAGAAGTAATAGTCCTGAAAAGATCTGCTGGCTTGTGTCCACTTTTAAAATAATGCGGGTTGGTTATGTCATGCACAAATACAGCATGCTTCCAGGCATCCATTAGAGATTCTGCCAATTCACCATCTCCCTTCAAGGAATCGCCGTGACAACGGAAACATTTTAATTCCTTAAAAAGTTCTTTGCCTCGGGTCACCAACGCCGGTGTAGAAGCGAGAACCTTGACAACCTCAATTTTCTCACCCTGCGGTTCCTTTTTGAATCGCGGAGTAAAGTTTTTAATATGATTGATCAAAGCCCAGGTGTCTTCGGGACTCAATGCGTCTTTCCAAGCGGGCATTGAAGTGCCGGGAATACCGCTTATGATAGTTCTATATAAATCTTCATCGCGAGGAAGAGTGCCCGTTGGGGTGGAGCGGAATTTAAAAATTCCTTCTCGGAAATCTCTCGGCCACGGATATAAATATTCAACGGCTTTGCCGCCGCCGTTGCCATCTTCCCCATGACAAAAAACGCACATATGTAAATAAATATTACGGCCGCGAGCCAAAAGACTTTTGGAGTCCATATCCTTAGGCTTGGCTAAGCCTGCCTGATCATGAGACCCCCGGGTGCGAAACAAACTATCTCCATCACCATGGTGCATTCCTCCATGATCACTATGATCCATAGGCTCTTCAGTACGGTACTCCCCTCCTGGTGCGGAGTGATCCATCGCGCCATGGTCCATTTTATGTTCCTGCGCCGCCGCTAACGAAACAGAATATAACAACACCAGCAAGGCTATCCCTGATTGATAAAATCGTGCTTTTTGTTTCATATCCATTATCTCCTACCGGCCAACCGCCGGTGGTAAATAGTAAAAACTCTTCAAGCCGAGCTAACTACTGCTAGCCCAACAAAGCTATTGCACGGGGGCCCCGCGCCTAGCGGACCATTTTCACACCCTGTTCCAGATCGGCCAGATCTTTCAGGTTAAAATAGTTTTCTTTGTGACCCAGGCCAAAATACCAGGCGTGGTCCAGTCCACGCTCGTCTCCGGTCCAGATATAATAGCTCCCGCCACCTTCAAATCCGTTGGGAAGCCCAAGAATTTCCTCATCCTTACTTTTTATTTTTCCCGAAGATATCCATAGATCATTCAATTCCTTCCGGGTGGGTAATCGCCAATTATCATGCCCGGCAAACTTTTCCAGATTTTTTATGGAGATATACTCCCAAGCCTCATACCAGTTGAGTCCTTTTTTCAACTCATGAAAGGAGTCCCCTTTCTGCCAAACCAAACCGGTTTCGGAATCTGTTACGGTGCTATTTTGGTTATCGACAAGACCTGCCGCTCCAACCGGAATGACATTGAGAAAAAAAACAAGGAAGATTGCTGAAACAAAATTTAAATTAGCTGGCATGTACTCATCCTTTTTTGCAATTGAGCGATTACATGTAGATTATACCGGAGAAATAAAATGGAATGAACACCTAACTGGTAATTATGGGGGAGCAAATGTTTTCAAAGGTTTCCACTAGCCTGCATATTGCATGAGTATTACCCGATGCGGATGGAAAACATTATTAAACCACCCTCACCTCAACCATCAAGCCTTCAGACGATCAGGCTTGAGTCCCCTCAAGGGAGACCTTTGCATAACTCATCAATTGCTAGCTCCATACGCCCGAATAACAAAAACCAGAATATTCGTCATCGCGAGCGACTGAAAGGAGCGTGGCGATCCAGGTGTTTGTTGTGCGACCGAGAACCTGGATTTACCCTTACAGGGCACGAAAGCTAATGAACAGGTATCACGGCTTCGTCGCTATCGCTCCTCGCAAAGACGACTTACGAAAAGCTCCCCTAGAGGGAGAAGGCTAGGATGAGGGGGATTAATAGGGTTAAAATCCTTTCCCTGCTAATTTACTCATGCAATATCTAGGCTAGCCGTGGGGGTAGCTACAATAGTTTTTCACCGCCAGCAACGATGCTCTCGGCTTAACGAACTCTTTCTCATTCGCCTTAAGGAATAGCAGATGGTATTCTAGTCAGCTATTATGCTTTGATCAGAAACTCATTCAAAACTTGCGGGGTATTCTTTGGACACAACACAACTCATGGAAAGTATCACAAACTTTGTCACTGCCCTGCCACCCTTGTTGCAATTGTTATTTGGCATATTCGCAACCATTGGATTTCTCAGGCTGTTCATGCTTGTGGTGGATTTTATCGAAGACCGAAGAGAAGCGAAGAAATAAGAAAGGATTGCCCTGTTATAGTTCAAACTGCATGAGGTCACGGGCCAGAACTAATTCACCCTTGTAAAGGGCGGAAACAGTTTTGCGCATGATATCCAAGTCGCAGGGTGGATAAAAATGGGTGAGACAAAGGGTTTTACAGCCCGCTTCCTGCGCCAGCTTGCCAGCCAGTGAAGGAACCAGATGTCCGGCTATCTTATTTTCATCCGGCATGGCGCATTCCAGAACCATCAGATCCGCCCCTCGACCCAACTCGATCATTCCCCGACAATAATCAGTGTCTCCAGAAAACACCACCGACTTTCCAGCCGTGTTCTCAAATCGGTAGCCTCGACTCATCTCAATATGCTGGACTTTTTTGAATGTCACTTGATGAAGGCCAAACTTTTTCGATCCTTCATCTATTTCCGTGATGCAGATCTTGTATTCTGTGGGAACAAGCCAACGCCCGAATGCAGACATGAGTTTATTGAAGAACTTCTGAAAGCCTGGCCCAGCCAAGATCTCCAATTCTTTTTTCCTTGCAGAGGGACGATAACGGGCACCAAATAAAAAAGGAATCAAATCACACATATGGTCCGGGTGATTATGAGTGAAAAAAACCCGGTCGATATCGTGGTAGGTGATTCCCAGATGCAATAGCTGTTTCAGGGTTCCATAGCCGAAATCAATCAGGGTGTTTGTGCCCTCTTCCTGAATGAGCGCGCCAGATGAATTGCGTTCTAATGAAGGCACTGCCGTACCCGAACCCAATATTGTGACCTTCATAGATTCACCCCCACTAGGCGCCAGCGTGACGCTGGACCCAATGATCAATAGTTCGGCTTTGTTGATGACAGTGAAAAGTCATTGCTCATTGGTAGCATGTTATGCCCCTTCATCAGTCTTCATGCCCCAAAGGGGTACGCCGAGCGAAGTAACTTCGCTGGAAAATTTCACTATCTTTATATTGCGGGCAAAGGCTGCCACGGCTCAACGAGTCATTGCTCGTTGGCCTCACGCCGAGTGGAGCGGAAAATGCCGAACGAGCTGGTGTAACCGTGTAGAAAAGTAGTCTTCCCCACTGGCCCGATCTCTCCGTTGCAGAAAAACCCTCCCAGAGGAATTTTGCCCAGTTTACCTTGAAACATATCGGTGTCGTGATTGGGTTTTCCATATAGGTATTCACCACGGCCCAGACAGGAAAACAACAGAGCACCCTTGGCATTTTCGGCGTTACCCTGATTCAGGTAGCGAGTCAACATCACATCCAGGTCTTCTGCCGACATCTTTTTATCACGTAGATGAAACTGCACCAGCTGTCCATTTCTTAACAGAGCACCGATAGCAATGGCTCCGCTTTCCCGATCCACTCCCATCAAATTGCGGATAAGAAAATCTCCCTGCTGAGGATTGTCTTTCAGGGGGTCCATTTCTATTCCCAGAAACAGAGAGGTCTGGATCAACTTTTTATCTTCATCAGATAAAGTTCCATTCAGCTCCTGAAGCACTTCCAGCGGCGGCTTTCCACCCAGTTCTTTCAGCAGATTGTGCTCGCATTGGGTGATCTGCATGGGTTCACCAATGGGGCGGCACCCTTGCGCTACGATAGTATCAACTTCGATATCACCGCTCAACGCGATGCCAATCAACCCACTATCATAAATTTTATCCCCCAGATACATTGCATTCCCACCTTGTGCCTCGGCACCACTGGCGAGGCCTCCAACTTTTTTACTGTTGGGGTAGGCAAAATCTACTCCTGCCAGAAACTCTTCGCCCTGGAATGAAAAAGGATCTGCCAGAAAAATAAAATGAGGATTGTCCGCCACATCAACTTTCAACCATTCGCGCCAAACGGAAGGAGAGGTGTCCTGATCCGGCAGTTCTGTGGTCTCGGATTGGATCGTCTGAATTTTCACACCAGGTAGTTCAGCGCAAGTGATGCTGACCGCCGCCTGTTGCTCCGCCTCTTCGCCATTACCGATGATTCCACCGCCAGAGCAGCCAAAGAGCATACCGGGTTTGAGATAGCGGCTGACCAACTCGGGAACCTTGTCGTAGAACTCCTTGAACTGGGGAGAAACAAAAACAACGGTCAAGTCGGCCTGATCTTTACCAAGTTGTTGAATGGCGGATTCCGCCGCTTCTTGTATAGCACTATCAATATCGGTTTTGCGAGAGAGCGCGGAAACCCACTTCATGAAGAACTCCTTTTTTATTCCCACTCGGCGTGGGGCCATTTTTACTGCCAGCAATTATCGCATGGCAACATTTCATCAAGACTTAGCCTTGTCATGGACGTTAGATGCTAGGTTTCTGTTTTGGATTTTCCCAATAGTAGTTCAATCGCTGACTCGGCCGCCTGCGTTCCGCTCTGGATACAATCAGGAATTCCGATTCCACGATAGGCGCTTCCTGCCAGGAAAAGACTTTCTTGCACCTCCTGCATGATGGTATCGATACGTGCAGAATGATTCACATGGTATTGCACGTTGGATTTTCGATTGTGGAAAACTTTGCAGAATACCGGCTCTTCTGTGATCCCCATAATTTCCTTAAGGTCCTGCTTGACCAGGCTGGCCATAGTTTCTTCGTCTTTTTCGGCGATGTCTTCCTGCAAAGCGCCTCCCAGATAACAGCGAAGCATGACATGTCCTTCAGGGGCCCTATGCGGAAATTTCGATGAGGTCCAGGTGCAAGCAAGAATGCTACGGCCTTCGCATTTAGGCACAACAAATCCAAACCCATCCAGAGCGTGGGAAAATCCTTCTTTTTTATAAGCAATCGTCACCGTAGCAGTGGAAACATATTTGATCTGCTTTAAAAGCTCAGCGGCTTTGGGCGTGACCGATTGCAGGAACCGGGCTGTGATATGACCCGGCGTAGCCAGTATTAACGCGTCGGCTTTCTGCTCGCCACCCCCCTCTAAACGTACAGACCAGTCACCCTCTTTTCCAGCAATGGACTCCACTCTGGCCCCGGACTGAAATTGGATATCGGGAGATTTTTTAATCACCGCTTCGACCATTTCTCCCAGACCATCCTTCAGGGTCATGAACAAACTAAAATTACTTTTAGGACGTTTACTGGTGTTCAGGAGCATGGCTTTTTTTCGTGCCAGCATTCCTAAAATCAAAGATCGGTATTTTCGTTCGGTCTCAACAAACATGGGAAAGGTACTGCCAATGCTCATGGTTTCGGGATCGCTGGCATAAATGCCAGCCAGCATGGGCTCAGCCATTTTTCTCAACGCTTCCTCCCCCATCCTTCGGCGAACAAACGAAGCCAGGCTTTCATCACTTTCATCGGCTTTTCTGGGGATTAAAAGATCGAACGCCATGCGGATTTTCCCCGACAGGCTGAATAGCGGCGTCAGGGCAAACGGCAAAAACTTGGTGGGTATCATCAAGCTCAACCCATCCGGCATCGTCACCAACTTGCCTCCGGTATACACGTAGGTGCTGGGTGTTCCCGGGTTCGTTGAGACCAAGTGGTCTTCAATCCCCAATTGTTGGCATAATTGAATGGCCGCCGGTTTTTGCGAGATAAAAGAGTCCGGCCCGCGCTCGACGACGAATCCATCAGACCTTTCTGTGGCTATTTTTCCGCCAAAACGATCCCCAACCTCAAGCAGGACACATTCCAGCGAGGCTCCTTCTGATATTTCTTTCTGGATACGATAAGCCGCCGCCAACCCGGCGATTCCGCCTCCTATAATGATAATTTTTTTCATGGGCGCATTATGTCAGGTTTCCTCTTTTCTCGCAATATGATGCAGATTTGCTATTTAACGATAAGGTTATTGCTATTTGACGAAAGGATTTGGTATATTTTTGATGTTCCATTAAAATACAATACGAAGTAAACCCATTAATTTTGTCAGGAGACCCGACAATGTCTAATTCTGCTGCGGCGTTGAGAGAAGCCGTTGAATTTGAGAAAAAAGCCTTGGAAAAATACAAGGAAGCTACCGCTATGGTGAAGCATCCTGAAACTAAAGAATCCCTTGAAAAAATAACTGCCGACAAAGCACAGACGATTGAATCCATGCATTGGGTCATTATGGCAGAAGCCGGAGAAATTGAAACCGAGAAACCTGCACCGGCTGTCGAAGGCGAAGAGCCTAAGAGTGGAGCCAGCAAATGTCCCTTCTCGGGTGCCTTAGCAGAAATGGGCATTGATATTACTAAAATGTCTAAAGAAGAAGCTATGGAAAAAATGGGGGATATGTCAAAAATATTTCCAGAAGGTTCAGATTCATAACCTGCCATGAACCTTAAAACTCCTTTCGACCTGTTGGTGGAATGCGGAGGTTGCGGGCTTGAAAACCTGCTTTCCGAATACAGTCCCGGTGTGCCCGCAATATGCAATCAGTGCCGGGAAAACATGATGGCCTACAATTTGGTCGACACACATCAAGGCCATGTCTGTAATTCATGTCAAAGAGCTCTATTGCTAAAAAAAGAGACTGATTTCGTAAATGGCGAATCTGAATGCCAATGTGGGGGTCAGGACTTTACAGAGCTGGGCATGAAGGATTTCACCGATGAGGTGAGCAAGGCCGAAAAAGAGCCTTTGGACGATGCCGATGACGACCCCAATTTCGATTGGTGCCGTCCCGCATCGGGCCATGAAGCCAAAGAAGATTACAACGAAATATTTGATGACGATCCGGGGTTTAGTTAGGCCTTAACTTCCAAATTCATATTAAATATTTAGGAATAATCAGGCATCCCCTCTTGAAGAAACCCTTTCCTTTACATTGAAATTTTTTGATTTATTTGTCAAACTCCCATAAAACCCTTTATAATATTCCCTCAACATATTAAAAGATAAATCTTTGTTAGAAAATTTAATGAAAAAAAAAAAACCTATTGACGGGTCAACTTGGGATACCAACCTCAGTCAAGCCGTTGATTTAATAAATTCCAGCAATAGTTTTTTGTTCAGTGGAGATATCGATCCCGATTCAGTGGGGTCTATGTTATCCCTTTCCCTATATTTGGATCAGATGGACAAAAAAGTTTTTCTAGTCATCCCCGAACCACTTGGAGGTAACCTGGATTTTTTTGAAAAAATCATCCACTACAACTCCATACGTATTCTCAGAACACCGGATGAAATTGATTCGGTTAAAGATGAAATTGAAGCTGTTATTTTTTGTGACACCGCCAACACTAAACTGGTCCCGTTTTTTCCTCAGATCTCAAAAAGTATATTATCGAGAAAACCCAACGTCATTGAAATTGATCATCATTTCGGAGCAGACAGCGAGGAGTTAACCGATTATGGTATCAAGCTGTTTCGCAATGCCAATGCCAACACTGAAATCATCGGGAACATTCTCGAAATGCTTTACGATAAAAACCCGGAAAGACCCAACCCGTTTACCCAGCGCAATATTATTCTGGGGTTGATAACAGGATTACTCGGTGACACTGTGGGAGGCAAAGTAATCCACTACAAGGAAGACTACGACCACTGGATGCAAAAACTCGGGGAACAGTTGAAAAATATTACACGCTGGCGAGACTCTGATGAAAAAAGGGCAGAAGATTGTCGAACTTCAAAGTTCGGTGACGCCACGCAGGTTCTGGATTACCTGAACAAGCTGACAGAAGATCAGGAGAGCTGCTTAAAATTATTAAACGCCCGTATTGAGAGCAAAGGAAATATGGGATTTTTAAGCCTCCTTCCTTCTGCTTATGAGGAAGTGCATGGAACCTGCCAACTGTTTGAGTCAGACTGGTTTGTTGATATCATGGGTTTACTTCTGAACTCGGTACCGGAACAGTCTGGGCATGCCGGAGTGGTTATTTTTGAAGGAACAAATGCCGATTCAGAAGATTGTGTTTTTATCAAAATTCGAAGGGCTGTAGATTTTGCCGGCGTGGATCTACGCACCGGCGAGGATAAAATCAAGGAATTATTCGGCGATCTTTATATGGGCGGAGGGGGTCATGCCGGAGCAGTATCTTTTCGCATTCACAGGCTGGAAGAAAAAGAACTTCTGGCGCGGCTGGACAATCTTTTTGATTTTTTTAACAGCGCTATAGACTCAGGCAGAAAGTAACAACAAGACCCCTCTCAAAAACCTCTCCCAGCCTCACCCTACCCGCTTCAAATATTAAAACCTCAGAGCATCTAAAGCTTGAAATTTTGGAGAATCAGCCAGGAATATTAGATCTGCTTCTTTAAGTTTATTACGGCGAAGATCCAGCTTTTTTAATTGCGATAATTTGGAAGCATTTGTCATTGAGTCCAGACTTTTTCGGGTGATGGTGTTGCCCATAGCTTCCAACTCTTCAAGTTGACTTAAAGTATTGGACTGAACAAGAGCCAGAAACCCGGAGTCTCCCACAGGAACGCCAGAGATTCTTAGTTTAACCAGGTTTTTGAAACTCCCGGAGTCGGCCAAAATTCGCAGACCTTTTTCTCTAAGATCGTTGCCACTCAAATTCAGTTCTTTTAATCGACTAAGATGTGGAGAGCGAGAAAGGGCAAGGATTCCCAATGCGGTGATCCCTGTATTCTCGAGGTTCAAACTTTCCAGTTGCGAAAGATTTGGAGATTCCGCCAGCAATAGAAGTCCCTTGTCTCCCACCGCATTGCTCATCAAGTTAAGGGAGGTCAGGTTTTTGAGAAACGGAGAATCGGCAAGGTCTTGAACTCCGTGGTAATCAAAATGGTTATTCCGCAGAGAAAGAGAAACAACCCCATCCAGCTTTTCATATTGCGCTAAAGAGGCCATGTCTTTGTTATCCAACCTCTGCTCATTGAGGTTGAGCGTGTTTTCGGTTCTTTTCTTCTCAACCAAAATCCGTGACCGCATGACCCGTAGAGCGACTTCTCCTGTCCGGCTATAATTATTATCCTGCATATAAAGTTGCGCAAGATTATTCAAGTGCTTCGACCCGGCAATATCCAAAGCTCCGGGATCACCAATATGATTGGAATCAAGAACCAGAATTTCCAGTCGGCTTAAAGTGGGAGAATGCGCCAGAATGCGGGCACCCTGATCGGTAATTTTAT
>Ga0233434_1004766_pt1 | contig 10266 bp, 10 predicted proteins | sample SI_122_August201_4_FD_182738 | JGI IMG/M metagenome (GOLD analysis project Ga0233434, IMG submission 182738) | Seawater microbial communities from Saanich Inlet, British Columbia, Canada - SI_122_August2016_120_MG | ecosystem: Environmental > Aquatic > Marine > Inlet | place: Canada: British...
GCTTGGGGCGGCTAAGGCACCCAAGGTATCGGTTGATGCCGGAAAAGAGGTGTCACCGGAAGAGGCAACCCGGAAAGCCGCTGTCAAAAAACGCAGTGTGAAAAAGGCCGCATCAAAAGCAACAGAAACAGCTCCGCAACAAAAGAGCCAGCCTGTGAGTGAGGTGGTGGATAGTGAAGGGTTACGCTCTTCTCTGAAGAGCCTGCCTCTGGACCTGATGCAGCGTGGTCAGTATCAACCCCGGCGTGAGTTTGATAAAGAGGCGCTGGAAGAGCTGGCCAATTCCATTCGTGCTCAGGGGGTTATTCAGCCCATTGTGGTACGTCCTTATGGAGAGCCGGGGCGTTATGAGATCGTGGCGGGCGAGCGACGCTGGCGTGCGGCACAGTTGGCGGGGCTGCAGGAGATTCCGGTGGTCATCAAAGAGGTTTCCGACCAGGCAACCATGGCGATGGCGCTGATTGAGAATATTCAGCGCGAAAACCTCAACCCTATCGAGGAGGCGACAGCACTACAGCGGCTGATCCAGGAGTTTGAATTGACACAGCAACAGGCGGCAGATGCGGTAGGGCGCTCGCGTACTGCGGTGACCAATCTGTTGCGACTGCTCCACCTCAATGCCGAGGTAAGGGTGCTGCTTGAGAAGAGCAGGTTGGAGATGGGACATGCACGCGCATTGTTGGGTCTGCAGGGAAAAGCCCAGAGCGATGCAGCGAAGCAGGTGGTTCTGCTGGGGCTATCTGTGCGTGAAACAGAGAAGTTGGTGCGCAAAATGCTGCACCCGACGAAGGTTACGAATAAAGTTGCAGAGGAGGCAGACCCCAATGTCCGCGCGTTACAGAATCAGCTCTCAGAGCAGTTGGGGGCGACCGTAGTGGTTAAACAGGGGCAGAAAGGGCGGGGGCAGTTGGTGATTCAGTACAACTCTCTGGATGAGTTGGATGGTATCTTGACCCATATTCAGTGAAACAGTTGCGTCGATTTCGCCTCTTTCGGAATGGTTAACGGTTTTTTTCACAATTGGAATTGACCCGCCTATCGATGATTTCTATAATACTCGCGGTCAGAAAAAGGGCGGTGCCACTACTTCAGGTACTGGTTCTTTTGATTGCAGCATGGATCGTTGATACAGTGTGGAAGATGTCGGGATGGCCTCTGCTATACGGGGGGATGATCTCAGTAGTAAATCTGCTCTGGTTGCAGTGGAAGTTGAGGCGCTCTGAAAGGAGACGTCCCTTGGGTGAGATAGAGCAGAATGCTGCTCTAAGTGCCCGTAAAATTACTGCAGACGTTTATATGACTGCAATAGAACGTTTTTTGTTGGTTACTTTACTGCTCCTGCTGGGGTTGGTGAAGTTGGATTTAGATCCAAAATTGATAATTATTGGGTTTTTCACAGGACAATTTGTTATGCTCTTGTCCACAGGATTGCTCAAGGGGGAGAAGCTTTGAAAAAGGCTTTTTTAGAATATAGTGTTGGTAAATTGTAGAACTGTAACGTAATAACAGAGCAACTCATCTATGTCTGACGCAGCAATCACCTCTGGTGAATACATTAAGCACCATCTGACCAACCTGACTTACGGGTACTACGATGGTCATTGGGGCTTTGCGCACTCAGCTGAAAATATTAAAGAGATGGGGTTTTGGGCGCTGCATGTCGATTCCCTGCTCTGGTCGGTTGGTTTGGGACTGCTCTTTTTCTTCGTTTTCTATACTGCAGCAAAACAGGCGACAGCAGGTGTTCCCGGTGGATTACAGAATTTTGTAGAGTGGATTGTTGAGTTTATTGACGAGAGTGTGAAAGGCTCTTTCAGCTCCAAAAATGATCTGATCGCCCCTCTGGCATTGACCATCTTCTGTTGGGTCTTTTTGATGAATATGATGGATCTGGTCGCAGTTGACTGGTTGCCGATGATTGCTGGAACAGTCGGTGAGACTGCGTTGGGTATGGACCCTCACCATGTCTACTTCAAAGTGGTTCCGACAACTGACCCCAACATCACCTTCGGGATGGCGCTCTCAGTCTTCTATCTGATGATCTACTACAGTATTAAGAATAAAGGCTTGGGTGGTTTTCTTGGAGAGCTTGCATTCCAGCCTTTTGGTAAATGGGGTATGCCCGCAAACCTGGTGTTGGAAGGTATTTCATTGATTTCAAAGCCAGTCTCTCTTGCTTTACGACTATTTGGCAACATGTATGCGGGTGAGACCATATTCATTTTGATCGCAATCATGTATGGTGCGGGCTGGGTAATGGGGGGCTTTGGTGGATTACTGCAGTTGGGGTGGGCAATCTTCCATATTTTGATCATCACCTTGCAGGCATTTATCTTCATGACGCTGACAATCGTCTATATGGATATGGCGCACCAAGAGCATTGATCAGCCCTCAAAACTGAATTTACGTTACAAATTTTAATACTTTTAATCCTTATATAGAGAACAGGAGAAAAAAATGGAACAAGCATTATTGTTCATCGCAGGTGGTCTAATGATGGGTTTGGGCGCACTGGGCGCTGCTGTTGGTATCGGTATCCTCGGTGGACGTTTCCTGGAAGGTGCAGCTCGCCAGCCTGAGTTGATTCCAATGCTGCGTACTCAGTTCTTTATTGTGATGGGTCTGGTTGATGCGGTTCCTATGATCGCAGTTGGTCTGGCTCTCTATGTTCTGTTTGCGGTCGCTGGATAATCAGTTGTCTCATAGAGCAGAGAGTCCGTTTACTCAACAATCAGAGATTGGATAGCGGTTTATGAATATTAATGCCACCCTGATCGGTCAATCGATCGCGTTCTTTCTATTTGTACTTTTTGTGATGAAATATGTGTGGCCGCCGTTGATGGCTGCACTCAGTGATCGCAAAAAATCAATTGCAGATGGTCTTGCCGCGGCTGAACGTGGTCACCGTGAACATGAGCTTGCAGAGCATCGTGCAACGGAAGTGCTGCGAGAGGCACATGAAGAGGCGAGTGCAATCATCACCAGGGCGCAACAGCGTGCCAGTGAAGTGATTGAAGAGTCCAAAGGGAAAGCACATGAAGAGGCAGAGCGGATTATTGAATCAGGACATTCGCTAATTGAGCAAGAGACCAATAGTGCCCGTGAGCACCTCCGTACAGAGGTTTCTACGCTGGCTCTAACCGGTGTTGCACAGATTCTTCAACGTGAGGTTAGTGAAAGTGATCATCAACAGGTTCTCGCAGAGCTGAGCGCCAAGTTGTAATCCGGCAGCCCTTATAGAAAGCAGAGCACAATGGAAGAGAGAACAACCGTAGCCCGCCCCTATGCAGAGGCCGCCTACCAGCAGGCACGCAAAGAAGCGCAACTGGATGAGTGGTCTGCCGCAACAGAGATGCTTGCAGCCATTGTTCAGGACCCGGCCGTTGCAGAACGGTTGGATCACCCGCACGTTTCTCGTGAACAGATGGCAGATCTGGTGTTGAGTGTCGGAGGGGCCGTTTTTAGCGGTACACGTGAAAACTTTATTCATGTACTGCTGGAGGCTAAAAGACTTGGTTATGCGCCAGAGATTTTTGACCATTTTCATACGCTCAGGGCAGAAGATGAAAATGTGATTGATGTAGAAGTGCTGTCGGCCTATCCGCTAAATGAGGTGGAAGAGCGCTCTATAGCCGATGCGGTAAGTAAGAAAATGGGTAAAGAGGTGCTGATGACTACAGTTGTTGATGCATCTCTGTTTGGTGGTGTCATTGTCCGGGCCGGAGATCAAGTGATTGACCTCTCACTGCGAGGCAAGATGAACCAGCTTTCAAATCTGTTGCATAGCTAGTTATGCAGCAGTTTCAGTTATAAGTATTTTTGATTTAAGGAGCAATCATGCAACTCAATCCTTCTGAAGTCAGCGAACTGATCCGGAAGAAAATCGAGAGTTTCGAACCGTTAACCGAGGCCCGTACAGAGGGCACGGTGGTCAGTCTGGCTGATGGTGTAGTACGTCTACACGGCCTGAGTGATGCGATGCAGGGTGAGATGATCGAGTTTCCCGGTAACACCTACGGTATGGCGCTGAATCTGGAGAGAGATTCTGTCGGAGCAGTGGTTCTTGGGTCCTATGAGCATATCTCTGAAGGTGACACCGTTCGTTGTACCGGACGAATTCTTGAAGTCCCGGTTGGTGAAGGTCTTCTGGGACGTGTGGTTGACTCTCTGGGTGCGCCACTGGATGGCAAAGGGGAAATCCAATCCGTGAAGTCCTCTCCTATAGAGAAGATTGCCCCCGGAGTGATTGCCCGTAAGTCGGTCGATCAGCCGGTACAGACGGGCCTGAAAGCAATTGATGCCATGGTACCGATTGGACGCGGACAGCGTGAGCTGATCATCGGTGACCGTCAGACCGGCAAGACAGCGGTTGCAGTCGATGCAATCATCAACCAGAAAGGTACAGGGGTTAAATGTATCTATGTGGCTGTAGGACAAAAGGCCTCCTCCATTGCAGAGGTTGTACGTCGTCTGGAAGAGCATGATGCATTGGCTCATACCATTATCGTTGCCGCAGCAGCTTCAGAATCAGCAGCGATGCAATATATTGCACCCTACTCTGGCTGTACCATGGGTGAATACTTCCGTGATAAGGGTGAAGATGCACTGATTGTCTATGATGATCTGACCAAACAGGCCTGGGCCTACCGTCAGGTATCACTGTTGCTGCGTCGTCCACCGGGTCGTGAGGCCTATCCGGGTGATGTCTTCTATCTCCATTCACGTCTGTTGGAGCGTGCTTCGCGCATCAATGAGGATGAGGTTGAGAAGTTGACCAATGGTGAAGTGAAGGGACAGACCGGTTCATTGACCGCACTGCCAATCATTGAGACTCAGGCAGGTGATGTCTCTGCATTTGTACCGACCAACGTTATCTCGATTACTGATGGGCAGATCTTCCTTGAGACAGATCTGTTAAACTCCGGTATCCGTCCGGCGATTAATGCCGGCCTCTCGGTATCCCGTGTGGGTGGTGCAGCACAGACCAAGATTATCAAGAAGCTGGGTGGTGGTGTGCGTCTTGATCTCGCACAGTATCGTGAACTGGCAGCCTTTGCACAGTTTGCATCTGATCTGGACGAGGCGACCCGTAAGCAGATTGAGCGTGGACAGCGTGTAACCGAGTTGATGAAGCAGAAGCAGTACGAGCCAATGACGGTAGCAGAGCTGGCAACTTCACTGTTTGCTGCGAATGAGGGTTTCCTGGATGATATCGACCCTTCCGGGATTGTCGATTTCGAGGCTGCACTGCAGTCCTATATGAAAAACTCTCAGGCTGCACTGCTCGACATGATTAATGAGGCCGGTGACTACAATGACACCATCTCAACCTCATTACGTGCTGCAATCGAAGACTTCAAAGCGAACCATAGCTGGTAAGCACCGATAACCTCGCATAAAGGAAAGTTCATCAGATGGCTGTTGGCAAGGAAATTCGAGAGAAGATCAAGAGCGTAAAAAGTACGCAGAAGATTACTCGTGCAATGGAGATGGTTGCTGCCAGTAAGATGCGTAAAGCGCAGGAACGAATGGAGGGGTCACGCCCCTACAGCGATAAAATTGGTGCAGTGGTGGGTCATCTTGCCAATGCACATCCAGAGTATCGTCACAGTTATCTGAATGAGCGTGAAATCAAGCGGGTTGGCTACATCATCATCTCCTCGGATCGAGGGCTCTGTGGTGGCTTGAATGTAAATCTGTTCCGTGAGGCGATTCGGGATGTGAAATCGCACCACGATAACGGTGTTGAAATTGATTACACCGCAGTAGGTAGCAAAGCGCTCGGTTTTCTGGGGCGGCTCGGTATTAACCTCGTCTCTGAGGCCTCTCATCTAGGGGATCAGCCAGAGATGGCCACATTGATTGGCCCGGTGAAGGCGATGTTGGATGCCTATGACGAAGGCAAGATTGATCGGCTCTATGTGGTCTACAACAAATTTGTCAATACCATGACGCAGCAGCCAACGGTGCGCCAGGTACTGCCGCTGGAGCAAGAGAAGAGCGATGAGTTCGGTCACCACTGGGACTATATTTATGAGCCAGAGGCGAAACCGGTAATGGATACACTACTCCAGCGTTATGTGGAGTCGATTGTCTATCAGGGTGTAGTAGAGAATATTGCGTGTGAGATGTCTGCACGAATGGTAGCGATGAAGAGTGCAACCGATAATGCAGGAGACCTGATCAACGATCTCGAACTGGTCTACAACAAGGCGAGGCAGACAGCGATCACATCGGAACTGGCTGACATCGTCGGCGGTGCAGCGGCAGTATAAGCTACTGTAGCTACAGAATTATTAATTAAGATTTAAATGGATAAAGAGGATTAAAGAGATGTCAGGAACGATTGTCCAGATCATCGGTGCTGTGGTAGACGTGGAGTTTCCACGAGACAACATGCCCAAGGTTTTTGACGCACTGACAGTGGATGAGCCTGGCTTGACACTGGAGGTTCAGCAGCAGATTGGTGATGGTGTAGTACGAGCCATTGCAATGGGAACCACTGACGGTCTCAAGCGCGGACTCTCGGTCACCGGTACCGGAGTGCCGATTCAGGTTCCGGTCGGGGTGAAGACTCTGGGCCGTATCATGAACGTCCTCGGTGATCCGATTGATGAAAAGGGAGAGATCGGTGAAGAGATACGGATGCCGATCCACCGCAAGGCCCCCGCCTTCGACGAGCTATCGGCTGCGGCAGAGATCCTCGAAACCGGAATTAAAGTGATCGATCTGGTCTGCCCCTTTGCCAAAGGCGGCAAGGTTGGACTGTTTGGTGGTGCCGGTGTGGGTAAGACCGTAAACATGATGGAGCTGATCCGTAACATCGCTATCGAGCACAGTGGCTACTCTGTATTTGCCGGTGTGGGTGAGCGTACTCGTGAGGGTAATGACTTCTACCATGAGATGACCGAAGGTGGCGTACTGGATAAGGTATCACTGGTCTATGGTCAGATGAATGAGCCTCCCGGTAACCGTCTGCGTGTCGCCCTGACGGGTTTGACCATGGCAGAGGCCTTCCGTGATGAGGGGCGTGATGTACTGCTCTTTATCGATAATATCTATCGTTACACCCTGGCGGGAACCGAAGTATCCGCACTGCTGGGTCGTATGCCTTCAGCGGTAGGTTATCAGCCTACCCTGGCGGAAGAGATGGGTGCGCTGCAAGAGCGAATCACCTCCACCAAGACCGGATCGATCACCTCGATTCAGGCGGTCTACGTACCTGCAGATGACTTAACCGACCCATCTCCGGCCACCACCTTTGCTCATCTGGATGCAACCGTTGTACTTTCACGTCAGGTTGCCGAGCTGGGTATCTACCCTGCGGTAGATCCGCTCGACTCTACCAGTCGTCAGCTGGATCCACATGTAGTGGGTGAAGAGCACTACAATGTGGCCCGTTCGGTACAGACTACGCTACAGCGTTACAAAGAGCTAAAAGATATTATCGCCATTCTTGGTATGGATGAGTTATCCGAAGAGGATAAACAGACAGTCAACCGTGCACGTAAGATTCAGCGCTTCCTCTCTCAGCCATTCTTCGTGGCAGAGGTCTTCACCGGAACGCCGGGTAAATATGTTTCACTGGCCGATACCATCGCAGCATTCAAGGGGATCGTTGCCGGTGAATATGACCACTTGCCAGAGCAGGCCTTCTACATGGTTGGCTCCATTGATGAGGTAGTTGAGAAGGCGAAAACTATTTAGTTTCATCGCAAGTAGATTAAAGGAACAACATCATGAGTATGACCGTCCATGTTGATATCGTCAGTGCCGAGAAAGAGATCTTCTCCGGTGTGGCCGAGATGGTCTTTGCCCCTGCAGAGATGGGTGATGTAGGTATTGCACCACGTCATGCTCCACTGTTGACGCGGATGAAACCGGGTGAAGTGCGGGTGCAGCAGCCCGGCGGTGAAGAGCTGGATTTCTTTATCTCTGGAGGACTGCTGGAGGTACAGCCTCACGTCATTACTATCTTGGCAGATACTGCGGTACGTGCAGTAGATCTGGATGAAGCGGCGGTACTGCAAGCGAAAGAGCGTGCAGAGGCGGCCATGCAAGATAAGCAGGCGACAATGGATTATGCCAAGGCGCAAGTGGAGTTGGTACAGGCCGCTGCACAACTTCAGGCCATTGATCGCATTCGCAAACGTTCAGGAGCTTAAATTTCTATGAGCGAACAAGTTGCCAAGAAAAAGGCAGTCTGGTTTATCCATGAGATTACCGGAGAAGATGGTGAGGTGCTGGAGCGCAACGATATTCCGGTAGCCTATGTCCATGGTGTGCCCAATCAGATGTTTCCTCAACTGGAGCGAGCCCTCAAAGGCAAAACGGTTGATGAGGTGGTATCCATAAAACTGACCCCGGAAGAGCATGGTTTTCAGTTTCTGGATCCCGATTTTGAAAAGATCTTTGCAGAGCATGAGGTGCCACCAGAGTACCGGAATGTTGGGGCCGAGGCAGAGTTTCAGGATGAACAGAGTGGTGAGACCGGTACCATGATGGTACAGCGTGTCGAGAAAGATGGCTCTGTGGTGTTTATGAAAAAGCACCCGTTTGCCGGACTGACGATTACCTATCGGGTCACAATTACGGATATTCGGGATGCCACTGCAACAGAGATTAGAAATGGTCATCCCGAGATGGACCACCCCAACCTGTAACCGGGAACCCTACATTGAACAGTGAAATGTCTCAATTGGCTGTGGTGATTTTGGCCGCAGGACAAGGGACACGGATGCGTTCAGCACAACCCAAAGTACTCCATCCGCTTGCCGGTATGCCCATGCTGGAGCATGTGGTGGGTACAGCAACGACCCTCAATCCTCAATCGGTCCATGTGGTCTATGGTCATGGGGGTGAACAGGTACAGCAGCAGCTTGACCATCTTGAGGTCAACTGGGTGTTGCAGGCTGAACAGCTTGGTACAGGCCATGCAGTCGAGCAGGCACTACCGGCGCTGCAGTCAGAGGCGATGGTACTGGTACTCTATGGAGATGTCCCGCTGATCCAAAGTGAAACCCTGAACCTGCTGCTGCAGGCAGCATCTGGCAGTGACTTTGCGCTGCTGACCGTATCGCTTGATAACCCGACAGGCTATGGTCGCATTGTACGCGACCCGGCTGGCAATATTGCACGTATCGTTGAACAGAAAGATGCCAGCCCGGATGAGTTACAGTTGAATGAGATCAATACCGGCATTATGGCACTCTCTGCGGAGCGGCTGCGTGGCTGGATCAGTGCAATTGAAAACAATAATGCACAGGGTGAGTTTTATCTCACCGATATCGTTGAGATGGCAGTCAATGAGGGGGTCTCGGTACAGGCGGTCAATGCCCCCTCTGAAACAGAGGTGCAGGGGATTAATGATCGCATTCAACTGGCAACACTGGAGCGCGTCTACCAGCGACAACAGGCAGAGCAGTTGATGAGAGAAGGGGCTACCCTGATCGATCCTGCCCGTTTTGATCTACGTGGTCAACTAACGACAGGCCGAGATGTGGTGATCGATATCAATGCCATTTTTGAAGGTGACGTAACACTGGAGGAGGGTGTCACCATCGGTAGCAACTGTTTTATTCGTAATGCCACCATTGCAGCCAATACCGAGATACTCCCCAACACAGTGATTGATTCAGCAGAGATCGGCCCCGATTGCAGGGTCGGTCCTTTCGCACGAATTCGCCCGGAAACCCGGCTGGTAGGGGGTAATCATGTGGGCAACTTCGTCGAAATAAAGAAATCTGAAGTGGATCGTGGCTCTAAAGTTAACCATCTCAGCTATGTAGGTGATAGTACCATCGGTGCCAGAGTCAATGTGGGGGCCGGGGTCATCACCTGTAACTATGATGGAGCCAACAAACACCGCACCATCATTGGAGATGATGCCTTTATCGGTTCCGATACCCAGCTGGTCGCACCGGTTGAGGTCGAGGCGGGGGCAACTATCGGTGCAGGTTCTACCATTGTTAAAACGGCACCCGCCGGAGAGCTGACCCTGAGCCGCGCCAAACAGCTGACTCTGAAAGGGTGGAAACGTCCACAGAAAGAGAAGAAGTAGTCCAGGCGCCAGTCCGAGAATAGAGAGCCTACTGCGGAAAAGCTGAATTTGGCCATATTTACCCATCCTTTTTATTAAGGAACCTCTGAAAAAGTCTGGGTAATTTGAATTACGTCCATAGTGTTCAAGATCAAGGCGAAGATCGCAGCCAATAGCGGGCTATTAGCAAGGTTTTCAACGAAGATATTGGGCGCTATGGGCGTTA
>Ga0233434_1004771_pt1 | contig 10262 bp, 9 predicted proteins | sample SI_122_August201_4_FD_182738 | JGI IMG/M metagenome (GOLD analysis project Ga0233434, IMG submission 182738) | Seawater microbial communities from Saanich Inlet, British Columbia, Canada - SI_122_August2016_120_MG | ecosystem: Environmental > Aquatic > Marine > Inlet | place: Canada: British...
CCTCACAGTTCGATTGGTGGCATTCCACCAAGAAAGCTACTTGAGGCTATTTAAACAACGGAGATTCTATTTTTAGCAAGCGTTAGAAATGGGAGGATTACACAAGGACCACTCGGTACTGTAAAAAACTTTCTGTAAATTCAAACAAGTGCCTTTGTTGAATTTACAGAAAGTTTTTTACAGTACCGAAAATGTAGATTAAGCACTGTAAGTTAAATAAAAATAAGTAGTTAGAACTTATAAAATACTTTATTGTAGGAACAGTAAGAACTACTATAGATTTAAGAATTCTACTTAAAGAGGGTTGTTAGATGTTAGCCCCTAAAATTTACCTATAATATGAATTTTTTTTATAAAAACACGCCGTTAGAAATTTATTCTCATAATGCAAGAGTTCAATACGATATAAATAGAGATATAAATATTAACCTATTGAGGAGAGACTTTAATAGATTAATATCTAAATTAAGCATAAAACACAATTCTACAGAGTATTGGCTTATGAAAATAAGCGAACGCAATACGTTAACACATGATTTATTTTTGGATTTTTGTAGAATTCATCTTGTAGACTTATTGAAAGACAAATATAGCAACATAGATATACATACAAATAATTGTGCTTTGTATAGTTATTATGAAGACCAGATAACAATGTCTAAGATAGATAGAATGCTATTCTTTTTTAAAAAATTCTTTGAAATGAATAGGCCTTATTTTCAACTTTTAAAGTTTGTTCTAAAAGGTTTATTTTTCCATGTTAGATTTTCTAGAAAGAAATTTACTAGAAATTTAGATGATCATGTTGTTATTCAAACATGGGCTAGTGATAATAATTTTATAAAAAATAATTTTATAGATGGATATTATAGTGATCTTGCCCAATATTTAAGGATAAATGGAAAAAAAGTAGTGACTTGGATAGCTTTCTACAATATAAATAAACAAAAAAAAGCTGTTGATTTTATAAGGTCCAATCAGAGTGATTATTTAATTATGGAGGATTATTTAAAACCAATTGACTATATTAGGCCCATAGTTATTTTTTTTAAAAAAAGATTTTTTAATTTTTCAGAGATAAAATTAAATGAAAAAAATTTATCAAATGTTTTCCATTATTATCAAAAAATAGAGACATTAAACTATTCTTTTTTATTTTTATCTCTATTTAGAAGACTAATGTTATTAAGTTGTAAAAATATAACATTCATTCAGCATTTTGAAAACATGATTTCTGAGAAGTCACTAATTTTAGGGGTAAAAAAATATTTGCCAGAGTCAATAATTATTGGATATTTTCATACATCAAAACCTAAAAATTTATTATGTCTTGATTATGCCTCTAAAAAGGAATTTGATATTGCTCCAAAACCAAATGTAGTTATTTTTAATAGTGACTTTTATAAAGCTTATTTTGAAAATAAATATAATAATTTTTCAGCATATAGTGGCTATGCCTTTAAACAAGCATACTTGTTAAATTATAAGCTTAGACCAATAGCATTAAATAAGAAAATATTGGTTTTATTTTCTGGTGTTGCTAGCGATATAGAAACGATGTTTTGCTTACTAAATAAAACATCATTTAGCGGTGAATTTTTATTTAGGATGCACCCTATGAATCACTTCGATATAAATAAATATTACAGCAAAAAAAATTATAAGATATATAATTGCAATGATAAGAATTTAGGCGCAGTTTTTGGTGAAACATATAAGGTTATTTCAACCTATTCCGCATCATTATTGGAAAGCTCTATTTGTGGCCTACATGTTGGCCTTGTTTATAATAAAGAGAGGCTTTTATTAAATCCTTTTGATGATACGCCAGTGACCAATTACAGCCTAATATCAAGTGTAGATGATATGAGGATTTTTTTAGAAATTGATGTTTGTCAACGTTATACAGACAATATCTTTAATGTAGATAAGTCATTGTATTCGTCTTTTTTGCAACGCGCTATTTGATAGTCTAAATACTGATAAAATAAATGCCTATTTAGATAGTAAATATTTTTAAAGTTATTTATCATGAATTTTTCCTGTTCTTTTATACATACGCCAGATCCTGTATATGCTAATGACCAGAATTATGGTGTTCAATTTATGCCATTGTGGATGTATACATTGGCCTCATACATACCAGATAATCTAGAGTGCAGGTTAAATTTTTATGATACTCGTCATGATAAATTGGAAGATATTACTAAAGCAAATGTTTTTTTATTTAGCGGTATAAATCAGGATTACAATACGCTTATTAAGTCACAGGAGTTTATTAAAAAAAGATACCCAAATGCTAAAACTATTATTGGCGGACCTATTTGTTGGTCATTTGAGCAAGGAGGTTTTCTTGATAAGCTATATAATTTCGATCATATTTTTATTGGTGATGGTGAAGGTGAAATTGGAGAAATTATTAGGAAATGTTTTTACAATGAGTCACTGCCACGTATTATGCACAGTCAAGGTCGATTCCCTATCTTGAATTCAAGACCATTGTATCAGCCTTCTGTTGAAAAACCTTTTGAAAGTTATTACGGTATGGTAATTGAAGTTTCTCGTGGCTGCCCTTTTCTTTGCGAGTTTTGTGATATTAGAATTATGCCTGACAATAATCGTCCTCATAATAAGAGCGCTAGTCTTATTGTTTCAGAGATTGAAGATGCATTAAGAAAAGGAAAAACACAATTCATATTAGCGTGCGATAATTTTATTGGAGATCCGGTATGGGCTTTAGAAGTTGCCGATAGAATATTAAATTTGGTAGAACGAATTGGGGTTCAACCCAGTATTTATACATGGCTTACTATTAATCTTGCAAAAGATAAATACCTTATGAAAAAATTGCGCCAAGCGGGATTCGAATTTCTTTTTATTGGGATTGAAAGCTTTAATATAAATTCACTTATAGAAACTGCAAAGGTACAAAATTCATCACGTATATTGATAGATGACATTCGCACTATTCAGAGTTTTGGATTTATCATTGTTGCAGGTTTTATTTTTGGTTTTGATACAGATGAAGAGGATTGCTTTGATTTAACTATTAATGGTATGAAGGAATCTGGCTTAATTTCTGGAGAACCTTCATTTCTGACTGCACTTCCAGGAACTCCTCTTTATAGGAGAATGAATCTTTCTGGTCGTCTTCGTATGTCAGAAGAATCAGCATCTAGTATAAGTACTGGGGGAGTTAAGTATGAGACTAATATTAAGTATCTTCTGTCAAAAGATGTGCTCATAAATGGATTTAAAAAATTTACAAAAGAATATAATGCAGGGAAATTCCAGTATGCACGCCTTCAATCTTATTTTGATTGTATTAGGAAAAATGATAATTTTATTGCATTACAATCTAGTTCTGATGGATTTGGGTCTTTCGGAAAAGTGTTAAAAATGATTGCTAACAATCCAAGCACTTTAAAGCAATTATTTTATCGGGGAATTAAATTTTCTATCAGTCCTGCTAGAGTTTATTATGCATTTAAAGGGATTTTATATGTGATTTCTCAAAAAAATATTCCAGGCAGGTCTAATCAATTGCAATTTTGGTTATTTACATGGTCTAACTATGTTCTAAAATACTCTAAATTAACAGATAGTGATTTTAATATTGAGTCAGTACCTAAAAACTTTGATCGTAATCAAATAATTCCTAAGAATTATAGAGAAACAGCATCAGAGCCAATTCCTGATAGGAAGATTGATGCTCAGGTAAAAGCGACAATACGTGGATTGAGTTCAGTGGCTGGTATTGATTAAGTAATTACATTTAGTGATACATAATTGTTTATGAAGATAAAAAAATATATAAAAAAGTTTCCTATTCTAAAGAATTTAGTCCTTGGCGATGTTAATAAAAATACTAAAGATGGCGTATTTAATCGTGCATGGGGTTATATCTTCACAAATCAAATTTATGGAGATTTTTTAGAGTTTGGCGTTTATAAGGGAGATACATTATTAGCATCTTATAAGCAATATTTAAATTTTAGAAAATGGATGGATAATGAGATTTTAAGTAATGAGAAATGGAGGGTGAGGCAAATTAAAGATTTTCATAAATGCCGCTCATCATTCTATGGATTTGACTCGTTTGAAGGAATTCCAGATAATGAAGAGAGTTCCACCATGTTTCTTGAAGGAACATACTTCATGAGTAAAAAAAATGTTGAAAAAATATTGATAAAAAATGGGATCGGTTTAGATGAGCTATATTTAATTAAGTCATATTATTCTAACCTTAAAGATAGCCAAATCCCTTCAAAGGCATGCATGATTCATATCGATTGTGACTTATATGAGTCCACTATACAGGCTTTATTTTTAAGCAAAAAATCAATTCAACAGGGAACAATAATTTTATTTGATGATTATAATTGTTTTTCTTCATGCAACAATAAAGGAGAACGTAAAGCTATTAGGGAATTTACTGAAGATACTGGTATTATATTTGAACCTTGGTTTTCTTATTTGTATGTTGGCCAGGCATTTATTTGTCATGTTCCTTAGTAAATAATATGTCTGAATTACACCTTAAAAAATGTGAATCTAAGTTTAATTATAGAGGTGAAAATATGCATCAAAATTTACTCAAATTATCTTAATTTATTTTTTTTAACGGAATTACTATGAGATTATTATCTAGATTAATTAAGCGTTATCTGCTGAGATATTACCAAAACTTACAACTAAAGAAAAGTAATTTCCCTTCTGAGGTTTGGATTGAAAATACCAATCATTGTAATGCAGTATGTATCATGTGTCCTCGTGAAAAACATGTAAGAAATAAAGGAATTATGGAATTTCATTTATTTTCTAAAATAATAAATGAAATTTCTAATTATAAGGATCAAGTTAAAAGGGTTCATATGCATAATTTTGGAGAGCCATTGCTAGATAAGAGGCTACCAGAAAGAGTTAGATTAGCAAAAGATTTAGGCATTAAACATGTTTATTTTGTTACAAATGCATCGCTATTAAATAAAAAAAATAGTAAAGCTTTGATTGAGTCTGGCCTTGATGAGATGAAAATTAGCTTTTATGGAATTAATGAAAAAAGTTATAACTCAGTTATGGCGGGTCTTGATTTTAATACGACCCTGAATAACGTTAAACAGTTTTTTGAAATTAGAAAGGAAATGAATGCAAAAAAACCAAGAATTGTTTTGCAATTTATACCACAAGTTCTTAATGATTTAAAAGCTAAAAACAAGTGGATAAATATTTTTCAAGAGTTTATAGATGAAGAGATTGGTGACTCATTTAGTTTTTCTCAATTATATAATTTTGGAGATGGGAAAGAATATATTGATGTGAAAAATAAGCATATTGTAAATGTATGCAGTAGTCCGTGGAGGGTAATGGTTATTTTGCAAGATGGTAGTGTTGCGCCTTGCTGTTTTGATTACAATGGAGAAATTAAAATTGGAAATCTGTATAAAAGCACAATTTATAAAATTTGGAATAATAAAAAATATGAGAAAATAAGAAAAGATTTTAAACAATTGAGTTATGATGAATACCCTATCTGTAAAAAATGCGATGTCCCTATTAACTAAAGAAAATTAACATGTTGAAATCAATGTTCTGCAATAAGGTTGTTTTGGTTACTGGGCATACTGGATTTAAAGGTAGTTGGCTTTCTATTTGGCTAGAGTATTTAGGAGCTAAAGTTGTTGGTTTGTCATTTAATGTCCCTACTCACCCATCAAATTTTGATGCGTCTAATGTTGGAAATCTAGTTAAAGAATATTTAATTGATATTAGAGATAGGCATGCTGTCCAATCAGCCATAGAAGAATGTCAGCCAGATTTCATTTTTCATTTGGCAGCGCAGTCTTTAGTAGGCGCTTCCTATGATTTTCCATTAGAAACTATACAAACTAATGCCATGGGTTCTGCTAATATATTAGAATCTTTAAGGTTTGTAGACAAGGAAATCGTTGTTATAATGATTACTAGTGATAAAGTTTATGATAACGTTGAGTGGGCTTGGGGGTATAGGGAGACTGATCGCTTAGGGGGGAAGGATCCTTATAGCGCATCTAAGGGTATGGCAGAACTGGCAATCAAAGGCTATATTGAATCTTTTTTTAATAAGAAAGATTCAAATATACGTGTAGGCGTAGCGCGTGCAGGTAACGTGATTGGAGGCGGTGATTGGTCAAAAAACAGAGTTGTTCCAGATTGTATAACAGCATGGTCTAATAATGAAACTTTATATATCCGCAACCCAAATGCAACTAGACCTTGGCAGCATGTATTGGAGCCCCTTAATGGATACCTTCAATTGGCTGCTAATTTAAAAATATCAAATGATTTTCATGGAAATTCTTATAACTTTGGTCCATTTTTAAATCAGAATTATTCAGTTGGTGAGCTTGTTCAGGAAATGGCAAAGTATTGGAATAATGCCAAGTGGAAGTGTGTACCTAAAATAAACAAACCTTTAAATGAAGCCGAACTATTAAGGCTTAATTGCGATAAAGCAATGTTTGACCTTAATTGGAGTCCTATTTTACAGTTTGAGGAATCTGTAAAGATGACAGTTGAATGGTATAAGATTTTTTACCAAGGTAGGCCAAATTCAATGATGGACTTTACTTTGTCTCAAGTAGTTGACTATATGAATCTAGCAAAATTATAAAAGGTAATTAAAAAAAGATATGATACATGGCGTGCTATTAACCCGTTTGTCTGTTATTAAGTCCGATGTTGGCAGTGTATTACATACAATGAAAAATAATGACCCCGGTTTTTTGAGTTTTGGTGAGGCGTATTTTTCGGAAATCAACTCTATGGCAATAAATGCTTGGAAGCGTCATCGAGAAATGACGTTGAATTTAGTTGTTCCAATTGGAGAAATAAGGATTGTATTATTTGATGACCGTAATACTAATCAAGGCAAATTCCAAGAGATAATTTTATCTAGAAAAAATTATTGCCGACTAACAATCCCACCAATGGTTTGGGTCGGCATACAGAACTTGTCGAAAAGCACCTCTATAATATTAAATATAGCCAATATGCCTCATAATATAAATGAGTTAGAAAGGAAATTTATACAAGAAATTAAATTTAATTGGAATAATCAATGAAAGTAATAATACTTGCTGGCGGATTTGGAACTCGGTTATCTGAATATACAAAGACTATTCCAAAGCCGATGGTAAATATAGGGGCGCACCCTATTCTTTGGCATATTATGAAAAGATATGCCGATTTTGACCATAAGGATTTTTATTTAGCACTTGGCTATAAATCTGAGGTAATTAAAGAGTACTTTCTACATTATCATTATATTAATTCGGATTTTACAATTGAACTTTCTAATGGAGAGACTAATATTCATAAAAGAGACGAAGTTGATTGGAGCGTAACATTAATACAAACTGGTGTCGATTCTATGACTGGAGGACGCGTTAAAAGAATGCAGTCATTCATCGGTAATGAGACGTGTTTGTTGACTTATGGAGATGGATTATCTTCAATAAATTTTGATGAGTTAATTGCATTCCATCGCAATCATGGAAAAATGGTAACTATTTCGGCAGTTCATCCAGATGCAAGATTTGGTGAGATGAAAATAGAAGGCGATCAAGTTATATCATTTAAAGAAAAGCCACAAGTTACACAAGGGTGGGTCAATGGAGGTTTTTTTGTAATTGAACCAGATTTTTTTGATTTAATTGAAGGTGATATGACAATTCTTGAAAAAGACCCAATAGAAAAAGCTGTAGAAATTGGAGAATTGATGGTTTATCGTCACAATGGTTTTTGGCAGTGTATGGATACTAGGAGAGATAGAGAGTATTTAGAAAAATTATGGAGGTCAAAAGATACACCATGGCTGTAATTATAAAAAAAATATTTAGGCCGTTTTTATTATTATTTGGCTTCTTTTCTTTAATAATGAATCGAGCCGAATGGAGTTATATTTATTATATGTATAGGAAAAAGTATTGCATATCTAGCAGCGTATCATTTATCGGTAAGAATATAATTTTTGAAGGTGATGGCGAGATTATAATAGGAAATCATAGCCATATTGCAAGAAATTCATGGTTAAGCTCATATAATAAAGACAAGATAATAATTGGAAAAAACTGCAGAATTGGTCAGAATGTGGTGATGGTGACTAATAATACAATAGCGGATCAAGATTTTAGTAAAACTATGGATTTTTCAAGTGAAGATATTGTTTTAGGGGACTATGTTTGGGTTGGATGTAATGTTTTTATAAAAGAAGGGGTTACTATTGGAGATAATTCTGTAATTGGTGCAAATTCAGTTGTAACTAAGAGCGTACCTAGTAACTGCAAGGTTCTTGGTGCAACCATAGTTAAAAAAAATATTTGATGATACGTTTATCAAAATCATCTATTTCTCAATTAGAAAAAAAAGCTGTAATACAGGTACTAGAAAGTGAGTATCTTGGTATGGGGGAGTATGTTGATAAATTTGAAAGAAAATTATCTATTTTTTTTGGTAGACCTGTTGTTTGTGTGTCCAGCGGAACATCAGCTCTACATCTTTCATTGCAAGCTATCGGACTTAAACCAAATGATGAGGTTTTAGTCCAGTCTATGACCTATATTGCAACCTTTCAAGCAATATCTGCCACAGGAGCCAAGCCAGTATCTTGTGATGTAAATCCAGATACTTTAACCATTGACTGTAAAGATGCAAAAAAAAGGCTGACATCAAATACTAGAGCCATTATTCCCGTTCATTATGCTGGAGATCCTGGAGAGCTGGATACAATTTATAATTTTGCTAAGGAACATAATTTAAGGGTTATTGAAGATGCGGCACACGCATTCGGCAGTAAGTATAAAGGTAGTTTTGTTGGTAGTTTTGGCGATATAGCATGTTTCAGTTTTGATGGTATTAAAAATATTACTTCTGGTGAAGGAGGGTGTATTGTTACAAATGATAAAAATGTTATAAAAAAAGTTAGAGATATTCGTTTATTAGGAGTTGAAGAAGATACAGAAAGTCGATTTTTGAATAAGAAGAGTTGGAAATTTGATGTTTGTGAACAAGGTTGGCGCTACCATATGAGTAATATTATGGCAGCAATAGGAATTAAGCAGTTAGAAAGGTCTTCAGAGTTATTAGCTAAAAGGAAAAATATTGCACAAAAATATGATAAATTGCTAGAAGGAGCAACAAAATTAAAGCCAATTTTGCATAACTATTCTAATATAGTTCCGCATATTTACGTTGTTGTGCTTGAAAAAGGGGTTAATAGGGATAATCTCAGGCAACAACTGAGTAGTAATGGAATAGAAACCGGTGTCCATTATTACCCTAATCATTGGCTTTCTTTGTACCGCACTAAGGGTGTAAATATTCCTGTGGTTGAGTCAATTTATCAAAGACTTTTAAGTTTGCCATTGCATCCGAGTTTAAAAGAGAGCGACCTACTGTATATATGCAATACGTTGAAAAGATGTCTTTTGTAAATATTGCAATACGTTGAAAGATTTATATTCAAGAAATATTAGAGGCCCACTTGTTAGCATTATAATGAATTGCTACAACGGAGAGAGGTATTTAAAAAAAGCAATTGATAGCGTTCTTGGGCAGACTTATGAAAATTGGGAATTAATTTTTTGGGATAATAGGTCTATCGATAGTAGTGCAAATATAGTCAATAAATACAAAGATAGTAGAATTAAGTATTTTTTAGCCGTAAAACATACTCGATTGTACAAAGCTAGAAGTTGTGCTATAGAAAATTCTAATGGAGAATTTATTGCATTTTTAGATGTTGATGATTATTGGGACTTGACAAAAATAGAGCGCCAAATACCATTATTTAATGATCCTGATATAGGCTTAGTTTATTCCAATTATTGGATTAGCAACCTAGTAAATAGAAAGATTTCATCAAATTTTTTTTTACCTGTAGGCAATGTTACTGATGACCTTTTGTCTAATTATTGCGTAGGTTTATTGACAATTGTAATTAGACGAAGTGTATTTGATGATGATTTCTTGTTATTTGACAGCAGGTATCATATTATTGGTGATTTTGATTTAGTATTGAGAGTTTCAATTAAGTGGAAATTTGCGTGTGTGCAAGAGCCTTTAGCGTATTATTTATTTCATGGTGATAATGAGTCTATATCTAATTTAGATTTATATGTTAATGAGCTAGACTCATGGATAAAGGAAAATAAAGCTATGTATAGTGTTCCACAATATAAAAATTTTTATAGACAGAGACAGGTCTTACGATATCTAAAAGG
>Ga0233434_1004773_pt1 | contig 10260 bp, 6 predicted proteins | sample SI_122_August201_4_FD_182738 | JGI IMG/M metagenome (GOLD analysis project Ga0233434, IMG submission 182738) | Seawater microbial communities from Saanich Inlet, British Columbia, Canada - SI_122_August2016_120_MG | ecosystem: Environmental > Aquatic > Marine > Inlet | place: Canada: British...
TCACGTTATCCAGTTTTGGTTTGATGCGTTCAATATTCTCTTTTCGGTCGACCACCTCAACCACAATTGGGAGATCGTCAGATAATCTTAATATGGATGTTGTATGCAGTTTACTGGATTTCCCGAACCCGCTGATGCCTCTTAAAACCGTGGCCCCTGCCAAACCTTCCCTCTTGAAAAACTCCACCAGATACCGGGAAAGCGGCATGCCTTCGTATTTGTCAGACTCGCCGATAAAAATTCGCAAAAGGACAGCATCGGATTCTTTTTTCACTTTATTTCAGTCCTGTAACGGTGATCAAAATTTTCCCTAAGTAAACGGCCAGCAGACAGAGCGTGATGGTTCCCACCAGGTTGAGTCCAAACAGCATATGTTCGCTTTGTTCCAAAAGTTTCATCGACTCAAAGCTGAAGGTGGACATAGTGGTGAAAGAGCCCAGTACCCCAATGGTCAGGAATACTCGTGTTTCTTCACCAAAAATGCCTCGATATTCTGAGGCGTACATGATCAACGCCAATAGTAGACTGCCAATAAAATTTACCCCAAGGGTACCAAATGGGAAGGAGATGAATCCACCCTGAATCCATCCGCTAACCCAGTATCGCAAAATTGCCCCGACAAATCCCCCAATACCTATTATTAACCAAAGTGACATGCTTGAAATTACCTCTCTTATTTCCCAGCCACCACCAAGCGTACCCTTCTGGGTTATAAAATCGTTGGAAGAATATAACATGAGGCCGACTAGAAAATATTTTTATTGAGTGAGTAAAATTTTTTCTCGGCCAAACCCTCTCCCGGAATATAGCAAGAGTCCTCAGAGCCGTCCATACTATATTGTTAGCCAGGAAAAGCTTTAGCCATTTGTCTCCCCTGCTAAGGGACGGCCGCTGGTCGGTGGTGGATAACGTATTCATAATTTGCCAAAAACTCATGTTCCAGTTTGGAGGTCTCCCCGGAGGACCAGATTATCTCAATTTGGTGGATGGTTTCATATTTTCCAAGTCCGAAATGGGCCACAGGCGCGTCATAGGAGTGGAATCCGCCTCCGGTTTTGATTTCGCGCATCTGGTGACGCTGTCCCTCGGGTCCATAGCGGATGATGAGGGTACAACCAAGGCAGAACCGGTTACCCTGGTCATCCACCAATTTGACCGTCACACTGTTTCCCTGATTGTTATTATTCGTGTAAACCTTGAAAGGACCGTATAAGGTGTTGGCGATAATATCAAGATCTCCATCTCGATCAATATCGATGTAGGTGTAGGAAGAACTGTGGTCGTGGTCGTCCAAACCAAATTCGACTTGTGCCGGGACAAAGTATTTTCCGCTCTGATTGTGGAAGAAGTTGTTTGAGGCAAACTCCTGGGTAATGGGCACCCCGTTTACCACATAAAGGTCTTGCCATTCATCGTTATCGAGGTCGGCGAACCGGGCGTTCCAACTCCATTCCGCTGTAGAAATTTTTGTTTGCTCTGAAACATTCTGAAATTTATGGTCCAACTGGCCGGATAACAACAGGTTGAACTGGGTCTGCATGGGAATTTCATTTTCACGCGACAACTCAAGGTGCTCAGCCTGGAAAAATTTCTGGCAATAAGTACGATTGAGGGTGAATGGGGCCAAAATTTTCTCACAGAGAGAGGGCGTTTTTCTGCTTGAAGCTACAAGGAACATGCGGGTGACCATACATTCTTTGATCCATTGTGGATCTTTCAACCGGGTACAGTGCTCAGTAATATCCTGCTTTTCCGGGTTCAATAAAGTGGTCAATCGGTTGAGTTGGCGGCAGGTTTTTGGGTCGAGCAGGGTTTTCCCGGTATCGCAAAATTCAAGTCCGGTATTTTGCATGGTATCGCCAAAGATATTGGAGACAACGTCCAGCCCCCGTGACATCCCAATATTGGCGAGATAAATATCCGGGTTCAGGTCATTATTGAAATCGCCGACATCGATGCTCATTGTATTTTGCGTGGTCAGGGGAATGATGCCATCCTGAGAACGGATTTTTTTGAACTCGCCGTTTAAAGTTCCATAGTAATAAGTGTCTGCCACCCGGTAGTCATTACCTATGATAAGGTCGGGGGCACCGTCTGCATTAATATCGGATAGGAGGACGCTGTGGGTCTGACCGGGGATTCCGTCAAGAAGTTGTGATTTAAAATCCAGATTGTGATTGAGAATCCATTGATCTGTCGCCTGCCGAACGGGTTTGCGGGTGAAAATGCCTAAAAAATAATTTCCGTTAACAATATCGGGAAATCCATCCCGGTTGAGGTCAGCAAAAGCTGATGCGCTGGTTAGTAGCGCTCCTTCATTAGGGACGGAAAGAACTTTTATCTGGCCCTCATCAGGAAGTGGGTTGAGGACTAAAAAATTCCCCCCGTTAAAAGTAGTCAGAAAAATATCCAGCCAGCCATCATTATTCAAATCCACGAGGGCGATGTTGATCCCCTCCTTTCCGTTCAACTTTTTGACCCCGCTGAATATCTTTTTGAACCGGACCCCTTCCATATTCTGATAAAGTTCGAATCCGTTATTCGTGGCCACCGCGATATCAGGCCAACCATCGAGGTTGAAATCTCCCGAGGCAATGCCTCGCCCGAAAAACAGGGGATCAAGAAATATTTTTGGTGTCAGGGAATTGGAGTAGGTGATTCCAAGTTCCGTTCCCAGACGTTGGGTGAAAGGTTTGCCGGTTGTTTTGTTGCGAGGTCGGTGTGCCAGAGCATGTACCTCCACATTTCTTTTCCTGAGAATAACGGGGGCGGTGTGCCGCGTCATCGGCAAAGGCGAATAATTTTTTTCGGGAACGGTTAATTCCGATTCAGGTAAATAAGGGGCGGGTTCTTTTGTCTCAATAATCCGGTCATACTGCGCCAGCCAATTAACATGCCGGTATTCAAGCAGACTGTTCGAGGCATACCCCAGGCCGATTCCAATAGCAAAGACAATCACAAACAATTTTACAGCCAGAAAAAATGAAAAAGTGCGATAGATGATAAGGGCCGAATAGATACTGAATGTTCCGAAGGTGAAAACAAGGGTGGTCACAAATGCGGGGGAAAGTCCGGACATCATCATAGCCTGTGCCAGCATAAGGTCGAACGCGATAGGTAGAGGCATGAGCGTGCCCATAAAGGAGAGCAGACTGAGGTTAACAAGGTTGACGGGCATTCCGATTAACTTGTCAAAGCTCCAGAGATGGCTGGCAAGAGCTCCCAGCAGGCCCGCCAGCAACATCAGGGGCACAGTACGGGCGAAGATATAACGCATACTTTTCAAGTAATCCAGACCTGCGGATTGGAAAGCAATTAGCCAGGGTTCAGGGCTGAGATCGCAGGTTGTGGAGGGGTCGATTTCACAGGCTTGATTTTCTGGCGCGGTTCGGGTTTTTTCTGAAATCAGAGGAACAATGAGTAGGATTAAAATAAAAGTCGCCAGTAGTTTCATTACTGCCATATAGAAAGGAAAAATCGAGAACAGCATGGTGAGGACAATGATGTTCAGGGTGGGGGAACTGAACATGACTGCCAAGGCGGTTTCCATTTTGCTACCGGCTTCATACATGCCCTTGGCGATAGGTGCGACACAATTAACACAGACTCCTAGTGGGGTGCCCACAAACATTCCCATAAAACTATTGCGGAAGCGGCGGTCTGAAGGTTGGCGAGGAATGTATTTAAGCAGAGTGTAGAATCCAGCCGCAAGGATCAGGCCAAAAGCCATTCCACGCCAGTTGGTCTCATACCAGTTCAGGGTGGTATAGGCTACCCGTGTGATAAAGCTTGCATTTCGGGGAGCGTGAAAGTGAGCTTGGTGGGTGAGCGGATCTTCAAACGCCTCACTACCAGATAAAGCGGCTTTGTTGTCCAAAGCCGGGTAGCGGGAAACCAGCCAGAAGCTGGATGCTACCCCGATCATAAAAACCAGGAGAATTATAAATTTGCGATTACGGGTCATTCAAACGTATTATCCAACATTTAGGGAAACCCCCTTACAGGGGGAGGAAACTGGCAATAACTTTTTTGGCTGTATATTACATTAAAAACGGTAAATCAGCCCAGTCCCATCGAACAAAAAGTGTTTCTAAAGCCGAGATAACTCTTTGCTCACCCTATAAAGTCATCGCTCATTGAGTCCAGCGTCATGCTGGAAGGAGAAAAGATTTTGCAAACGGACGATTCAGAATCCTCGACCCATTTTATCCAGAATATTATCGAGGAAGACTTAAAAACCGGAAAATATGATGGGCGGGTTCATACCCGTTTCCCTCCTGAACCCAACGGATATCTGCATATAGGTCATGCGAAGTCCATTTTCCTGAACTTTGGGCTGGCTTCGCAATATTCGGGTAAATGTAATTTGAGGTTTGACGATACTAACCCCAGTAAGGAGGAGGAAGAATTTGTCAAAGCCATTAAGGAAGATGTTCGATGGCTGGGTTTTGATTGGGAAGATCGGATTTTTTACTCTTCAGGATATTTTGACCAGCTTTACGAGTTTGCGGTTCGGCTGATCGAGAAAGGCAAAGCTTATGTGGATGCCTTAAGCCCGGATCAAATTCGTGAATATCGGGGCACACTTTCGGAACCAGGAAAGAACAGCCCCTATCGAGACAGGCCAATAGAAGAAAACCTGGACTTGTTTGAACGAATGAAGGCTGGAGAGTTTGCCGAGGGCGAAAGAGTCTTACGGGCCAAAATTGATATGGCATCAGGTAACCTGAATATGCGGGATCCCGTATTGTATAGAATCTTAAAATTGTCTCATCATCGTACGGGGGATAAGTGGTGTATTTATCCCATGTATGATTTTACGCACGGTCAATCTGATTCCATAGAACGGATCACCCATTCAGTTTGCACCTTGGAGTTTGAGGACCATCGACCTCTCTATGACTGGTTTCTGAATGAACTGGATATTTATCGACCCCAGCAAATTGAATTTGCCCGCCTCAACCTGAACTACACGATATTAAGCAAGCGTAAGCTTTTGCAGTTAGTGCAAGAAGGTCACGTGAGCGGGTGGGATGATCCACGTATGCCGACCTTGTCGGGAATGCGTCGTAGAGGCTATCCCCCGGAAGCAATTCGGGATTTTTGTGATCGGATCGGCGTTTCCAAAAGCAATAGTACGGTAGATTTTGCTTTGTTGGAACATTGCGTACGAGAAGACTTGAATCGGACATCTCATAGAGTCATGGCGGTGGTTCATCCTCTCAAGGTAGTGATTGAAAATTATCCTGAAGATCAAATGGAAGAGTTGACGGCGGAAAACAATCCCGAAGACCCCGGTGCGGGGTCCCGTAAAATTCCCTTTTCCCGAGTTCTTTATATTGAAAAGGATGATTTTATGGAAGATCCTCCCAAAAAATTTTTTCGCCTTGCTCCAGGCAGGGAGGTGCGGTTGAAGCATGCTTACATTATAAAGTGTGAGCGGGTGATTAAGGATGAAAAAACAGGAGAGGTGGTTGAACTACGTTGTACTTATGACTCGGAAACAAAAAGCGGTTCTTCACAGGAAGGCAGGAAAGTGAAAGGCACCCTGCACTGGCTATCTGCGGCTCACGCCCAGCGCGCTGAAGTGAGATTATACAATCACCTTTTCCTCAAAGAGAACCCCGGAGACGAAAAAGAAAACCCGGACTTGAGATCAAGCCTGAATCCCGATTCCGTTGAAATTGTCCAGAACGGGTTCATCGAACCCTTTTTGAAAGACGCGGTGGCTGGAGATCGTTTCCAGTTTTTACGGCTAGGATATTTTTGTGTGGATAATATGGACTCCACTTCTGGGATTCCGGTTTTTAACCGATCTGTAACGCTTCGTGACACTTGGGCGAAGATTGCTAAAAAGTCGGGTTGACCGAACCCTGGATTTTTATGTGAGGGTGGGTTGTCTCTTGGGAAGAGTGACGGTGAACGTAGACCCTTCCCCCACCTGGCTTTTTACAGATATACTGCCCCCATGCCGGAAAACAATTTTTTTGCAGATTGCCAGACCAATCCCGGTTCCTTCGTAGGCGGATCTCCCGTGTAGTCTTTCCAGCGGGACGAAGATTCGTTCCGAGAATTTTTCATCAAGCCCAATTCCATTGTCTTGTATAGAGATTTCCCAATATCCATTTGGGCTGGTATGGCTGTTCAGTTGCACGATAGGAGGAATGCCAGATTGGTGGTATTTCAAGGCATTTTCAATCAGGTTTTGCAACAGTTGTTGCATTTGAAAAGGATCAGCCTCAAGGAGGGGCAGGTCACCGAGGAGGACCTTGCCCTGTGTTTCCGTGAGCCGTGTTTCAAGATCATCAATAACAATGCGTGAAATTTCTGCCAAGTCTACTTTTTGGAAAGGTCGTCCCTTGGCAGTTATCTGAGAGAGCTGAAGCAGGTCATCAATGAGTGCCTGCATTCGTTCGGCGGCACTTCCCATTCTTGAGAGGTAGTCCAGGTGTCTATCACTTAATTGGTCTCTGGCTTCATTCAGGCGATCACTGAATATGGATATTTTTCTTAAAGGTTCCTGCAAATCGTGCGAGGCAATATAAGCAAAATCCTGCAAATCGTTATTGCTTCTTTTTAGTTCCTCCGCATACATTTTCAAATCGTCTTTTACATGGTGATTTTGAATGGCTAATGCCGCTAAATTGGCGGTGGTCCTGATTAATCTTACCTCGGCCGGATTGGGCTTGCGAGGTTGCGTATAATAAACGGCGAAGGTTCCCAGTACATGTTCCTCAAAATCCATAATGGGGAAGGACCAGCAGGCTCTCAGTCCATTTGATAGAGGTAAATCTTTATATTCCTCCCAAAGGGGATCTTGGGAAATGTCTTCGACCACAATGGTTTTTTTTAAGAATGCGGCAGTTCCACAAGACCCCTGCTTGGGACCCAGCAAAATTGTTTTCGTGCCTTTTATATATTCAGCAGGAAGGCTGGGCGCCGAACCACAGGTAAGGATTTTTTTAGATTTATCCAGGATGAAAATAGAACCTAATAATCCCTCGCTGTATTTTTCTACCTTTAGGCATAGACCATCCAGGACTTCCTGAAATGGTTTTCCCGCCACGAGGTTCCCCAATATGATGTTATGATCCAGCAGGTAATTTTCTGCCATTTTCCGTTCGGTAATTTCAAATGCATAGACATTTACGTAACTGTGCCCACCAACAGGTGAAAAGGTGAGTGAAAAATAACGCCCGGAAAACTCCAATTCAACTTTTCTATCAGCGTGTTGATCAAACGCGTCCCGCGCAAGTTTTTGCCATTCAGGGGGTAAGGGCTTGGTAGGAGTTGCATTGGATAGCTGCAGTAACGGCAGGCTAGCCGGATTGAAGTAAAGCAGCTCCCCATCTTTGGAAAGACGGAGAACGGGATTGGGGTTTTCTTGGGGCAGACGGGAGAGCCACTCAATTTTCGTGCCTTTTTCAAGAATCTCCTCAGAGGACACATCCATAGTGTGCTCAAGCAGGGCATAATCTTCATCGTTGGTATGGTAGGCACAATCCACTGCATTGAGAAAATTCTCCCATTGAGGGGGAATATTTTCCAGTCCACCTAAATATTTTTTAATCTGCCGAAGGAGCAATTTATGTTTCATTTTAAGAAATCTTATATTTCGGTAAAGGTGGTGATGGACATGGTCTGATTATGCAGGTGGGAATGCATGGGAATTTCAATAGGAGCGATCTCGCCATAGGAATAAAATCCAGTTAATGAGGTTTGGGGGCCAAATATTTCTTCAACTGCTTCAATTTCTTCTTCCACCCGTTGTTTCATGATAATTTTTCTTCCAATACAACTCATGAGAATAGCCATGCCGGGGGACGAAGCCCCTGAGTCCCGACATACTTTAGCCGCTTCCTCTGCCCCGCTAACAAGGTTGTCTACATTGGTTTTCATGAGTCTTGCAGTACCTCCCTGTTCCAAGTCGCCAGCAAATGTCATGCTCCCGGTTTTTTCATCCATGCCCAAAATCGTGCGCACAACGCCCTTTTCCATTTTAGAGGTTTGGTAATAGAGGGGGAAATAAAAGCATTGGGTAGGGAGATCTTTAATGCGGTTCCCGAGATATTTTTTATACAATCCTAAAGCCGGTTCTCCATCTAATTCATACAAGATATTGTTTTCAGAGCGGGTTATCTTGCGTTCAGGACCGAATGCCTTAAACCCACTGACCGAGCCGCAATGGACTTTCAAGCGGGTTCCGTAAAATCCCAACGCCACCACGTTGTTATTTTCAGGTATCTGATTGGCGCCGACCAGAGTTTCCTTGAATTCCCCACCGTCTCCAGCCAGTCCACCGGTTATCCCTATTTGTTCGGGTAAATGGTTCATCATACCTTTGACTAGCTCCGATCCATTTACATTCAAGCCATCAGCCAGAACAAAGATATGGCATAAACCCTCCTGATCCAATGCACGTACCAACTTTTCCCCAATGGACAGACTGTCTTTTCGATTTTTTATCTCTAAATGTGCGGATTTTACGACAGTGTTTTCAAACTGGATTGCCGTAGCTACTAGCGAATTATCATAAACGTGGGTTTTTAATATTTCACCTGCGGTGGAGCCACTGAGAATATAAGCATGAGGGTAAGCTTGGCGAATTTTTTTGAAAAGAGTCTCATTTTTTAAATTTGAGGGGGGACCAAAAAGTAATACCAACTGGGCATCTTTTAATGCTCCAGAGTTTATATCGCCAGACCAGTCTTCTTTTTGAGACCACAACATTTGTTCAGTTTTCATTAAAACCTCTGAAATGATATGTGTTTTTTTTAAGGGTTATGGGAAATATAGCAATTTCACAGAGGTTTAAACAGCCAAATATAAGTGGAGGAACCATTATTATGCAGTGCAGAGTTTTTTCCAGCAAAGATTTTTCAATTTGATTGGACTTTGTTTGTGTATGTAATTGGGTAAATAAATTGTTACGAAAAGGGGGATAACGCCAATTTTTTTTAGCAATAGATTTGGTTTCGATGTTTCTTCATTTCTCTTTGACAGGTTTTTACAATTGTGCTAAAAATCTTCAAGCCTGCAAATGGGCTGATACTTACCTTCGAGGAGTTTTATGGAAGTCAGGATAAGCCGGGATGTTCTTCTGAACGGGGTGCATAAAGTACAGGGAATCGTTGAACCGAAAGGGGCTATGCCCATTCTTTCTCACCTGCACATGTCAGCAGAGAAGGACGATATATGCATTCGCGCCACAGATTTGGAAATTGGTACCTTGGGCCATTATTCGGCGAATGTGACTACGCCAGGAGCTGTCACGCTCAATGCCAGAAAACTCTTTGATATTGTTCGCGAACTTCCAGATGAAGAAATCTATCTGAAAAAAGAAGAAAATAACTGGATCACTTTGAAGTGTGGAAAATCCAAATTTCGTTTGCCTGGGCTCGCCCCTGAAGATTTTCCTCCTTTGCCGGAATACAGTGACAAACCGTTATTGGAATTTGATAGCAAATTATTGAAGGAAATGATTCGTAAAACCTTTTTTTCGGTTTCTCCCGATGAGACTCGGCAGGCATTGAATGGTTTATTGTTGGAAACAGAGGGAGACAGCGCAAATCTGGTGGGAACGGACGGTCATCGGTTAGCGATGATATCCCGGCCGGTCAAATCAAATGCCGCAAAAGGAGAAACCTTAAGTTTTCTTTTGCCTAAGAAAGCGTTGTCTGAGTTACTAAAGTTAATGGAAGACGAAGACGCTACATTTGGGTTCTCCTCACAAGATAACCATTTGGCTTTCATATGTGGCAAACAGGTGATTGTGTCCCGAAAAATTGACGGAAAATTTCCTAATTATCGGCAAGTTATTCCTGGGGATAATCAGTTAAAGGCCAAGGCAGACAAAAGTGATTTGACCCATGCCTTGAAGCGCGTGGCTCTTCTTGCGGATGAAAAATCGAAAATGGTTCGCTTCGAAATCCGAAAAGGCACCCTTACTCTGACTTCAGATAATACCGATCTGGGAGCGGCAGTTGAGGAAATGTCCATCGATTATGATGGCGAAGAAGTCTCCATTGGGCTTAACGCAAAATATGTTTTGGATATCCTGAATGTCATTGAAGGGGATTCAGTGACTCTTAATCTAAAAGATCAAAACCACTCTTGCCTGTTTACCGTTGCAGATGACGACCAATATAAAAGCATTGTCATGCCGATGCGTCTCTAAGGTGTTTGGTTAAAGATCGAAGAATTGATCCAGTTTTTTATCGCTTCTTGGTGTTTTTCCCGTAACGCCTTCCCAGATTTCCT
>Ga0233434_1004774_pt1 | contig 10260 bp, 13 predicted proteins | sample SI_122_August201_4_FD_182738 | JGI IMG/M metagenome (GOLD analysis project Ga0233434, IMG submission 182738) | Seawater microbial communities from Saanich Inlet, British Columbia, Canada - SI_122_August2016_120_MG | ecosystem: Environmental > Aquatic > Marine > Inlet | place: Canada: British...
CGTGTCTCTATATCCCATATACACTTCAGCTTTCATCCCAAGTGCAGCACAAGCCATGGCAGTTGCAACTCCGTGTTGTCCTGCACCAGTTTCTGCAATAATTCTTTTCTTGTTCATCTTTTTTGCAAGAAGCGCTTGACCTAGAGTATTGTTGATTTTATGAGCTCCTCCATGAAGTAAGTCTTCTCGTTTAAGATAGATTTTAGCACCTCCTATTTTTTCAGATAAATTCTTTGCATAGTATAATGGTGTGGGTCTTCCTGCATAGACTTTGAGATAGTAATCTAATTCTTTTTTAAATTTTTTATCGTTTTTGAATTTAAGATAATTTTCTTCTAACTCTTCAATTGCTGGAACTAGTGTTTCTGGAATATATTTTCCGCCAAATTCTCCAAATCTACCATTTTTAGGATATCTCAATACGCATTCACCATTTTTTTAACTTGTTCTTCAATGTTATCACTTTTCATAATACTGGAACCTATCAAAAATGCATCTGCTCCACACTTTTTTAAATATTGAACATCTTCAGGTGTATTAATTCCACTTTCAGATAGTATCGGTCTTGATTTTTCAACCCCTGCAAGTATACTTTCTGTAGTTTTAAGATCTATCTCTAACGTGTCTAGATTTCGATTGTTAATTCCTATCAAATCGGCATCTGTTTGTAATGCATTTTCAAATTCTTGTTTTGTATGCACTTCTAGTAGAATTTGCAATCCTTGTTTGTGACCATACCCTATGAATTCATCGATTTCTTTGAGATAATTTTGATCAAACAATGATTGAATTACTAACATAAAGTCAGCTCCAATTTTTTTTGCAGTGTCTATTTGGATTTTATCAATCATGATATCTTTCATTAACATTGGAACATCCACTGTTTGTCTTACTTTCATGAAGTATTCTGGTGATCCTTGAAACAGGTGTGGTTGAGTTAATACTGATAGTGCTTTTGAGCCTCCTGCAATCATTTGTAATGCAATACTTGCGGGGTCTGCCAATGTACGGATTTTTCCTAATGATGGGGATGCAAATTTTACTTCAGTTAACAATGTAGCGTGAGGATTTGTTTTGATATTTTGAATAAAATCCTTACTTGATTTTTCTAAATCACACTCTACATCATACACCCCATCATCAATTGCAATTTGAGAATTGTTTACAAGTTTTCTTAGAATATTTTCAGCCATTAGTGATCTCCTTTAATTTTGAAATATCTCCTGTACCTTTTACAAATTTTTCTAACAACGAATATGCTTTTCCACTTTCAATTGTATTTGTTGCTATTTCTACTGCTTCTTCAAAGTTTTTAGCAATATCTGCAACAATTAAGCCTCCTGCTGCATTAAGTATAGTGGTTTCAATCATAGCTTGATTTGCAGTATTGTTTAACACTTTAACAAATGATCCTATTGCATCTTGTTTTGTTTTTATCTGAATATCTGAAAGTTTTGATTTATGTAATCCTACAATTTCTGGATCAATTACATTTGTAAGTACTTTGTCTTTTTGTAATATGCATACGTGATTAGTAGAACTAGTTGAAAATTCATCCATTCCATCATCTGAACGAACTGTCATAATATTTTGTGCTCCTTTTCTTTTAAGAATTTGTGGTAATCTCTCTAGATATTCTGTGGAGAAAACACCTACTAGTTGATTTTTTACATTTGCAGGATTTGATAGTGGTCCTAATAGATTAAATGCTGTTCTTTTACCTAATTGTTTTCTAGCTGCTGATACATGTTTCATTGCAGGATGAAATTTTTGTGCAAACATAAAACAAATATTGTATTTTTCTAAAATAGCTGCAATTTCTACAGGCTCTGAATTTAGATCATACCCAAAATATTCAAAAATATCTGCACTTCCTGATACTCCTGAACTGGAACGATTTCCATGTTTTGCAACAATTCCTCCAGATGCTGCTACCACAAATGAGGCAGTAGTGGAAATATTGAATGTTTGAAGTTTATCTCCTCCTGTGCCGCACATGTCAATTACTGTTCCTTGATTTTTAGGCGTGATTTTAAGTGAAAATTCTTGCATTTTATCTAACATTCCTAATAATTCATCATCTGTCTCTCCTTTTTGGGCTAATGATGATAGAAAATCTGAATTTTGAACATCATCTGTTTTACCTGATAACACTTCAGTCATGATTTGGTTAATTTCTTCATATGTTAGATCTATCTTTTCCTGTAATTTTGAGATGTATTGTGAAATCATTTCTCTCTCACTTGTTTTATGAAATTACCTAGAATTTTTTTTCCATCTTCAGTCATTATTGATTCTGGGTGAAACTGTACGCCTTCAATTAAATATTCTTTATGTCTTATTGCCATGATTTCTCCATCATCATCTGCAGTAGCTGTAATTTCTAATACGTCTGGAATTATTGTTTTATCTCCAACTAAACTATGATATCTAGTTGCCCGAAATGGATTTCTTACATCTGTAAATAATTTTGAATCTGTATGGTTTACAGGACTTGTTTTTCCATGTCTTACACATCCTGCATTTGTTACTTTTCCACCAAAAGCTGCAATGATTCCTTGATGTCCTAAACACACTCCTAGTATTGGAGTTGAGGGCCCCATATCTTTGATTACTTCTGAACATACTCCAAAATATTTTTTATCTTCTGGTGTACCTGGACCTGGAGAAATAATTATTCCGTCATACTTGGTTTGTTTTATTTCCTCTAATGTGATCTTGTCATTTCTAATAACATCACATTCAACTCCTAATTCTCCCAGATACTGCGCAATATTATACACAAACGAATCATAATTATCAATAATTAAAAATTTCAATTTGACTCCTTTAATGCTTGAAGCATTGCCCCAGCTTTATGCTCTGTTTCTTTAAATTCATTTTCTGCAATAGAATCTGATACAATTCCTGCTCCTGATTGAACAAAACCTTTGTTATTTTCTATGAATATACTTCTAATCGCAATTGCAAAATCACAACACCCATTATATGAGAAATAACCTACTGCTCCTGCATAGGGGCCTCTGGTTTCTGTTTCTAACTCATTAATTATCTGCATTGCCCTAACTTTTGGTGCTCCTGATACTGTCCCTGCAGGAAATACTGCTTGAAACGCATCAAACATGTCGTTTCTAGGTGCTAAATTACCCACAACATGACTAACAATATGTTGGACATGACTGAATCGTTTTATCTGCATTAGGGATTCTGGATGAACTGTTCCATATTTACAAACTCTTCCTATATCATTTCTGCCTAAATCCACTAACATGGTATGCTCCGCTAATTCTTTTTCATCATGAATTAATTCATCAGCTAATTGCTGATTCTTTTTTTCATCATCTGTAATTTTTCTAGTTCCTGCAATTGGAAATGTTTCTACTTTATCATCTGTTATACGTACTAACATTTCAGGTGATGCGCCAATGATTGTTTTTGTGTCTTGTTTTAGATGATACATGTATGGTGATGGATTGAGTTTTCGTAATGTTTTGTACAGTGTTAAATTATCTCCTGTCACATCAAATGCAAATTTACGAGATAGTACAACTTGGAATACATCTCCGTCATGAATGTATTTTTTTGCCTTGTTTACAATATCTGAAAATTTATCTTTATCCATATTTGGTACAACTTCACTAGATTTAAAATCTCCAAATGTATCTTCATTCATAATTAATTTATCAAATCTATTTTCATCATGATAAAAATAAAATAACTTTTTGTGTACATTGTCATATATTATCCCATCATCATAAATTCCAAACTCCATTAGAGGCTGTGATGTCTCATTGGAATCATCAATATCTTCCACTAGTCTAACTGCGTCATAATTTACAACTCCCACTGCCCCTCCAAGGTACCTATATCTTTGATCATCATATTTCCCAAGCAACTTTTTTAATTCTGCAAATGGGTCTGTAGTTTGAATTGTTTGGGTTTTACCTTTTGTGATGATTTTAACCTTGTCTGAATACCCTTTAAGGATGATTTTTGGATCAAAACCCATCACCGAGGTTTCAGCTAATACCTCTGGACCGGATAATGATTCAAAGAGAAATGAATGAGAATAATTTCTTGAAATTTTATTATAAATTTGAAACTGGTTTTCAGATAAATCTAGAGGTATTACTTTTGCTGCTGTTTTTCCAAAGGTGTCCACCCATAGACAAAATTTTAGTGCTTTATTATTTAAATTGGTTAGAATATTGGACTTGAACTATTTTTGTCTGAAATTGTTGATTTCCTAGGCATGAATATATTACCGTATAGTACGGTACCTTTATAGTCTAGTTGATCGTATGATCCTTGACATGCAAGGTACCAATCAATCTGTTATCCAGGATATGCGGGTTTTTAAAAAAACTCCAAATCCTAAGAGTTCTGTTAGTAAAGTAGAATGCTATGTGTGTGGAAAAGGATTAACAGACGGTTACTGTATTTCTGCAAAAACATTACCTTCAGGCATTGCTTTGTTTTGCGATACACATTATCCATTACCGTAATTAATTGAAAGCGATATTATTTACTAGTAGATCCATAATTCTGTGCAGAAGAATACAAAATTTACAAATTAGAATTTGATTGTTGCATTGAATGGAATTAAGATATATTTTATGGACAAATACACTCTCGATTTTTTATCAATTGTGTTGATGAAGTATTAACAGTAGGAAACCAACTCAAAAATGAAAGAATTATTAGTAAATAGTTAATCAAATAAAAAATTGAATCCTGATTATAATAAAATGGCAACAGATCTTCTCAATACAGGAATGTGGGATCAAGGTAGATTAAAATTTATTTTAGAATGTGTAGAACAAAATAAATCAATTTACAAAACAGACAAGATATATTTGGAATCTATGACTCAACAACTAGAAGATAAAATACATAAACTAAAGCAAAGTACCGTTAAAATTACAAAACCAAAAGAAAATACTCTTAAAACTCTAATTTCTAATAAAACCCTTGATGACATTATAGATAAAAAAAATTTAAAAACTGTAGACGTTCCTATACCTGCAAGAAAAAAAAAGTCCTTTTTAACAAGATTATTTTTTAGATAAATTATCGTTTACAACTTTCCTAGAAACAGTTAGATGGTAGATTTACGTAAAAAATTTATGGTGAAATTACCTAGTGAACAACAAGATGCAGATATCAAAAAGATGAAAAATGAACTTAAAAAACATAAAAATAATATTGAAAAATTAGAAAAAAAAATCACATCCATACTGGATAAAAACAAATTAAAAAAGAAATCTAAAATCTAACTTACTTTCATATTTTAAAAAAAAACACTGTTCTCTCATAAATTCATGCCTAAAAATCATCTTTTATGCATATTTTTTACCCTAAATTAAAAAACACTGTTGATAATCTGACCTATCTCATTATAGTGGATGCTGTGAAATTATTCTGTAATTCCTTTAGAATAGTTAATCTTTAGTTTTCAAATAGACATATTTTTTAATTAAATTATGAAAATTATCTTTTTAATTGGATTTATTTTATTTTTGTTGATTCCTCAAGTTGCATATGGATCTGAAATTACAGCTGAACCTGAAAAAATATTATTTAATCCCAATGAATGGATCCGAATTCTAATAGATATTGATGGATATTCTGGAGGTGATGTAAACTGGTCTGCTACTTTGCCTGATGGAACAATAACTGATGGAGTTCTTTCAAATATCAAAGCATCTAAAACTACACATACAATTATTCGTAATGCTTTTGATGGACAATTTGGTACTTGGATAATATCTTATGAGTATGGTGATACTGTAAAAGTAATCCATGTCAATGTAGATCCATTAATTGTTTCAGTTACAACTGACCAATCATCTTATTTTCCATGGGACACTGCAATTGTTAAAATCTCTACAAATTATTATGATCCTAGTGCTGCAAAAGCCGAAACTTTGACAATAGATGTCTTAGATAATAACGGCGTACCTGCAAAATTCTTTGATGATGTAAAAATTAAAATGTATCAGCCTGTGATCATTCAACATTTTTCAATTGATGAGTTTCTTAGTCAAAACCCATTTGGTGTTTATCATGCAATTGTAACTTATTATGATGTTACAGTGGATGTTCCATTTGAATTAACAAATCCTGATACTAACACTTCTATATTTTTAAGTAGTAACAAAAAAACATATTCTCCACACGATATTGTTGAACTAAATATTATCACTTCTGAAATTATTTCTAACACTGGTACATTGTTTATTGTTTTACCATCTGGCCAATCAATCACAAAAACTATCCCTGTTTCTGATTCTCTTACCAGAATAATTCTTGATGATATTGATACATCGAAAATTGGACTTTATTCACTTGAATTTGAATATGGTGCTAGTCACACTATTGGTTCTTTTGATGTGTATGATGAGAGTTTGGAGAGTTTAGATGGTTCTAGTTTGGAACTAGATATTATTTTAAAGAAATCTCAATACCAACCTGGTGAGACAATCCAGGCAACTATTGGTACTAGTGATCTAATTGATAATCCAATTACCTACTGGTTTGAGGATTCGTCTGCAAATCGTGGACAACAGTTTTCTTTTATCAACCCTACATCTGGAACGTTTAATCTCTCTCATACTATCCCTGTAGATTTTCTTCAGGGTCCTTCTAAATTATATGTAAAATATGGAACTACTGAAACATTTGCAATTTTCTTTGTTTTTGGAGAATCTGTAACTCCTTCTAAAAATTCTGAAATAAATTCTTATGATGGGCCTGAAATTTTATTGACAATTGATAACAATCTAATTAATTTTAGTAATATTTCTGATATTTCAATTTCTCCTAATTCTGAATTATTTGTAGTTGACTCTGATACTTCAAAAATTAACATTTTTGATATTAATGGAAATTTCATTAACTCTTGGGATGTCTCAGATACTGCAGGTAACTTGAACAATCCTGTATCTATTCTTGCAGAAAAATCAATGGTTCATGTGGTTGATGCAGGAAATTCTAGAATAGTTACTTTTGATAATGATGGAAATTTTATTCGCGAATGGGGGAATTCTGGAATTGATTATCAATCTGTACAAAACCCTACTGATATTGCAGTAGATGATCTTGGTATCTATTATGTTTCAGATGGTAATCAAAATAAAATTTTAAAATATAATTCAGATGGAATTTATGTTGATGAAATAAATTCTATTTTAACTGCATCAGCTAAATTTGCATCAATTGAATCAATCACCATTAGTGATGATGATGTTTTTTTACTCTCCACTACAAACAACAGAATTTTACATTTTCATAGTAACGGTGGATTTTTAAAATCATTTGGAACTGCAGGACAAAGTGATAAACAAATTCAAAATCCAACTTCATTAGAATTTGATAATGATAACCTCTATGTTGCAGATTCTGATAATAGTCGTGTACTTGTATTGAATACATCTGGAGAATATGTTGCTAAATGGGGCACGTTTGGTACTGGTCTTGGACAATTTAATCAAATGGCTGGAATTGATGTTGATCTAAATGGTGATGTTTGGGTTGCTGATTCTAGTAATAGAATTCAAAAATTTGCATCTATATCCAATATGGATAAACCCAACATCCCAGAATGGGTTAAGAATAATTCTAGCTGGTGGGCAGAAGATCAAATAGATGATACAACCTTTGTTGAATCTATTCGGTATTTGATAAATGAAGAAATTATTTTAGTACCTGAAATATTAGTTGAGGCATCACATTCATCTGAAATCCCATCATGGATTAAGAGTAATGCTGGTTGGTGGGCAGAAGGTGTAATTGATGAACAGACGTTTGTTAATGGAATAGAATTTTTAGTTAAAACTGGAATTATTCGCGTAAACTAGAATTTTACTAACATCAAATTTTATTGATGCCTATTTTATAATTAAATAATTGGAACTGGTAAAAAGTGCTGAATTATTTGCAAAACAGAAACATTCTGGAAAAAATACAAACGGTTCTACATATTCAAAACATCTTGAAGATGTTGTAAATAGACTCAAAAGTTTTGGTGTGGATGATGAACACCTTTGTGCAGGTTGGTTACACGATATACTTGAAAATACTGATACAAGCTTTGATGATTTACATGGACAATTTGGAAGTACAATTACAGTACTTGTCTCCTCCTTGTCAAAAGATATGACCATTCCTCGAAAACAAAGAAACAAAGAATATGTAAAACAACTCAAAGAAGCATCAATTAATGCAAAATTAATCAAATTATGTGATATTTCTGCCAATCTTAGTGATTTAAAAAATTACAAAGCATCAAAATCAAAAATAATGCGACAAATAAGACAAAATCGGTATCACCTAACATTAATCAAAAATGATTTGATTGATAATTCCAACCCCAAAATTCAGATTCTTTTAAACAATACAAACAAAATTTTACAAAAATACGTCCAAACAAAAACTCTTTAATCTTTTTATGAGTCTGAATATTACACATAATATGAATTTAAAATCTGAAAAATCCATTAAAGAATATCTTAAAACATTACCTGATGACACTATTATCAAATACTATCTTGATGTTGAATTTACTCCGTTTCCTGTATTAGTTATAGAAGAATACACTCGTAGATTTAAACAAAAAACAAAAAGTGAATTGGTAAAAGATCTTAAACTACAAGCAAACCTAGCTAAAAAGAAAACTCGTGAATTAGGTGTGATGGCAAAAAACCATAAACTTGTAGATGATGTATCTAGAGAAAAATCTGAAAAAATAATTCGTGATGCAAAGAAAAAAGGCTATGCAATTAGTCAAAGTATTGCCAAAAAAAGTGTAAAATTAAAATCACAACTAAAAAATAAAAAACAATCTATCCAAAACATGGCTAATACAAATTCTCAAAAATCCACTAATTTGGATTTACTTGTAAAACTAGATGAATTAAAAAAAGCAGGAATTCTAACATCTAGTGAATTCCAAGAAAAAAAGAAAAAAATCTTATCGCAAATTTAGAATAATCAATAGGCTTAAGTTTCAAAAATTATTCCATAATTCTGTGGACATATATCAAAAAAAAGTACCTATATTTTTGATAATAGTACTAGTTGGAATTTTGATATTACAATATGTTTCAAATGACCAGAATTCAAACATGTTAATCGATCCTAAAACATGTGAATTATACATTAAAGATTCTCAGATTGGGGGCAAACAATACCTTGATGAATTTGACTCAAAATGTCTAACTTTAAAAAATCTAAATTCTTGATATCGAATATTTTTCATTCCTTCTCTTATTCACAACTATCTTGATTCATTACATATAGACAATTTTTTAAATTAGATATGTCTACTAGTACTATGAATGAAAAAACTGAGACTAAATCTGATAATTTTCAATTAATGGATAAAATAACCACTCAAAGTTTTTTAGAAATTGAACATAAAATTCCCCATTTTCAGCAAATACTCTTTGATTTACAAAATGAATATTATAAAATTTGGAAAAATTCTATAAATTCTAATTTACTTTTGTTTAAAGAATATGTATCAAAATCTGGATTTGATTCTTCTTTATCCTCCCCGATGAATTCTATTGTTTCTGATGTTCATGATGAGGCTACAAAGTATAGGGATGTTTGTAACAAAATTAGTGTCTCTGTTATAGAAACAAGTAAGAAAAATGCTAAAATCTGGAATGATAATGCAAAAATCTTTGATGATATGAATAAAAAAATAATGAAATTTTGGATGCCATCATTTGTAACACAATCATCAAATTCTGAAACTGTTAAGAATATTTAACGAATATATTATTTTTTTCTCATGGATGATCCAACTGAAATCAATTCCGTTTATTGGGATGAACCATCAAAGTCTTGGCAATACAAAATTGTCAAGGTTGATGAATATCATGGATTTGTAAATTGTCAGTATTGCCATAAACCAATTTCACATAATATTAAAACTGATAATGAATTCAAAGTTGTTTACGTAAAATGCATGTGTCAAAGATAATAAAAATAATATAATTAATTATTAATATTTAAAATCAAGATCAATGTTAAATACTATATTGCCGTATACATTATAACGAGAAACCTTTGTTCTGCGTCGTAGAATGATTGGTCTGGAAAACACAACATGTTATGTTTACGTCTGTAAAACGTGTTTTCCTTGTACTCTCGTTGTTTTAATTAATTTAGATGCCATGATCAATACTTTATGATTACATTCCAATCAATACAGAATGTATTTTTTTTAGAATGATAAAAATACCCTTACTA
>Ga0233434_1004778_pt1 | contig 10251 bp, 9 predicted proteins | sample SI_122_August201_4_FD_182738 | JGI IMG/M metagenome (GOLD analysis project Ga0233434, IMG submission 182738) | Seawater microbial communities from Saanich Inlet, British Columbia, Canada - SI_122_August2016_120_MG | ecosystem: Environmental > Aquatic > Marine > Inlet | place: Canada: British...
TAGAAAAAAATCAATTTGATACTATTTATCATGAACATTTTTCATATTTATCATTATATACTGTAATTCAAATTTTTGAAAAATATAATTTAAAAATATTTGATGTTGATGAATTAGAAACTCATGGTGGTTCACTTAGGATATATGCAACTCATGTTGAAAATTCAATTCATATAGTAAACGATTCAGTAAAAAAACTATTAGAGAAGGAGATTAATTTTGGTATCACAGATATATCTACATATAAAAATTTTCAAGAAAATATTATTAAAATAAAAAATCAATTGTTGAATTTTATGATAAAAACAAAAAATGAAAAGAAAAAAATTGTTTGTTATGGAGCTGCTGCGAAAGGCAATACTTTGTTGAATTATTGTAATATTGGATTGGATAATATTGATTATGTTGTAGATCGTAGTTTGTACAAACAGGGAATGTATCTTCCAGGTTCACACATTCCAATTAAACCTGTTGATGAAATTAAAAAAACTAAACCTGATTATGTACTAATTTTACCATGGAACTTACAAAAAGAAATTTTAGAACAAATAAGTTTTATCAGAGACTGGGGAGGAAAATTTGTGATTCCAATACCTGAGGTTCAAATACTATGATGTTTATTGAAACAAAATTTAATGGTGTTTTTTTGATAGAGCCTAAAAAATTAGAAGATGAAAGAGGGTTTTTTGCACGTATATGGGATAAAAAAATCTTTGAATCAAAAGGTTTGAATTCTAAAATTAATCAATGTAGTACATCATTTAATAATAAAAAAGGAACTTTTCGTGGAATGCATTATCAGGATTCTCCTTATGATGAAGATAAATTAGTTAGATGTACTAAAGGTGCAATTTTTGATGTAATAGTTGATCTTCGCCCATCCTCTTCGACTTATAAACAATGGATCGGATTTGAATTATCTGAGAAAAATCAAAAAATTGTCTATCTACCAAAAGGAATTGCTCATGGGTTTCAGACATTAACTGATAATACTGAAATATTTTATCAAATTTCTCAAGAATTTATGCCTGATTATTCTAGGGGATTTAGATGGAATGATCCTACTTTCAAGATAAAATTACCTTTAGATATTTCAGTAATTTCACAGAAAGACTTATCGTATGATATTTTTGGATAAAAGGTAGATGAAGAACATGGATAAATTACGTTTTGAAAAAAGAAATACAAAAAAAATTAAAGAAATGGGCAATGATACATCACTTAAGAAACTCTCAAAAAAATGGATATCTGATAGTTATCCTTTTGAATATTCTTATCATTTTAATTGGTTGGGACTACCAATTATTCAATACCCTCAAGATATTGTTGCCTTACAAGAAATTATTTATAAAATAAAGCCTGATTTGATTGTTGAAACTGGTGTTGCACGTGGCGGCTCTGTTATCTTTTTTGCTTCTATGTTAGAAATGATTGGAAAAGGAAAAGTAATTGGAATTGATATAAACATTCATGCTGAAAATAGGAAAGCCATTGAAAAACATCCTTTATTCAAAAGAATTACATTAATTGAAAATTCATCCGTTAGCAAAGAATGCATTAAACGAATTGAAAAATTATCTAAAAATAAAAAATGTGTTATGGTTATTTTAGATTCAAATCATACACATGAACATGTTTTATCTGAATTGAATGCTTATTCATCATTGATTACAAAAAATAGCTATTTGGTAGTTTTTGATACATTAATTGAAAATCTTCCTGAAAAATTCTTTAATAAACGTGAATGGACAAAGAAGAAAAATCCAAAATCTGCTATATATGAATTCTTAAAAACTACAAATCACTTCAAAATTGATAAAAATATTACTAATAAACTACTAATCACTGCTGCTCCTGATGGCTATCTTAAATGCATAAGGAAATAGATTTAACAAAAAAACTTTTACTATTTATCAACTGAAATGATTTTAATTATTGGTGGAAGTGGATTTATTGGTTATTTTCTTCATCATAATTTCATTAAAAATAATCAAATAACCCATTCAACATATTTTCAGCATAAAATTAATGAAGAAAATTTTCATCATCTTGATATCACAGATAAAAAAGAAATTTGTCAACTTCTCAAAGAATTAAAACCTGACACTATAATTTATGCATCTGCTATAACTGATGTTGATTTATGTGAAAATGATCATTTTTTAGCAAATGCAATTAATTTTCAAGGATTAAAAAATATTGTTGATTCTATAGATAATTTAGATACAAAAATTATTTACATTTCTACATCAGCAGTTTTTGATGGATCTAAAAAATCTTATTCGGAAGAAGATAATACAAATCCAATTTCATATTATGGATTGACAAAATCTATGGGAGAAAATTTATTGATTAACTCCTCATTACCTTATCTAATTATTCGAACTGATCAACCATATTACTGGAAAAAAACTTGGCATCATACAAATTCTGTTTTACGAATTCTTGAAAAATTACAAACTAATCAAAAACATAATGAGGTATCTGATTGGTATAATACTCCAACATTTGTTCCAGATCTAATTAATTGTTTAGAGAAATTATTAATTCAAAATTGCACTGGAATTTTTCATGTGGTTGGCTCTGATTTTAAAAGTAGATTTAATTTTGCTCAATATGTGGCAGATATTTTTCAACTTGATAATAATCAAATAACTCCAATTAATTCTTCTGAATTAAAATTATCTGCTAAACGAGCAAATGTAAACCTAGAAAATAATAAAATATTTGAAGAAATTGGTATAAAGATATCTAATATAGAACATGGATTAAAAAAAATGAAGGAAAATCAATTTATTTAAAATGATAGTTAATACCTCTAAAATTAGTATAGGATTGCCGATATATAATGGAGAACGATTTCTTAGATCGAAATTAAATTCTATTCTCAATCAAACACATTCTAACTTTGAATTAATAATTTCAGATAATGGATCCACTGATAATACAGAATCAATTTGTAATGAATTTGCTTTAAAGGATAATAGAATTAAATATTTTCGTCATTTAAAAAATAATGGTGTAACTTGGAATTTTAATTTTGTTTTAGAAAAAGCAAATTGTGATTATTTTATGTGGACTGCAGTAGATGATGTTATTTTACCTCAATTCATTGAAAATAATTTAAAAATATTTCAAAACACAAAAAATTACGTTGCAAGTATTTGTAAAATTCAATCATATGAACCAGATGATGAAAAAATTAATTCTAGTAAAAATGAAATCGAATATTCTAAATTAATGAAAAAATTACGAAATAAAACTAGATCTAGAACTATTTTACCAATTGAGGGTACTTTTGAATCTAAAACTAGATTGTATTTGAAAAAATGTTCTTGCCAATCTATCTATAGTATATTTAAAACGGACGTACTAAAAAATAGTCTTGTTAAAAATTCATTTCTTGGAAATGATTGGGCAATTTTTTTAAATGTTCTAAAATTTGGTGATTTAGCTGTAAATGATGAAATTTTAATGTATGAATATGAGAGAGGCGCTAGTGGAAAAGGAATAATTTCTATTTCAAAACAATTCAATTTTGGTAAAACTGGAACTATTTTCCCTTGGTTCCCATTGACTAAATGGTTTATTAAAAATCTTGGATTGATCTCATTTGTTAAAAATTTTGATTATTTTTTATTACTACAAATTGAAGGATTGTTTTCACTATTTATTGATATTTTTAAATCTGAATTAAATAAAAATAATCAAAATCTAATAATCTTTCTAATAGTCGAGATAAACATGAGTAAAAATTTAATATTATTATTTGAAAAATTTGAAGAAAGTAATGACTTACTTGAAAAATTAAATTCATCTAATTCTGTAATATTTGCTTTAGATTATCATTCTCATAAACAATTAACAGAAATGAATATTGAACATAGAATTTTAGATGCAGATTTAACTGAATCTGATCTAATTGAAATTAATAATATTATTTTAAATATTTCAACAAAATGGTATTTGAATAAAATTGTAGAGAAAGAATTATTATTTGAAAATATTAATTTTGGTTGGCTATTAGAACAAGAATTATACCCATCTTTAATCCAAATAATAACTATTTTTTTCTCTTTAATTAAAATCAAAAATAAATTAAATCCCGATTACATTTTTGTTTCAAATTCTTTAACCAAATTGGTATCTTCTGTATTTACAAGTACTTCTATTAGCTCTATTGAAGATCAAAATAATATAACAGAATATTGGAATTTTGATGTTTTTTCAATTAAATATAATTTTGGACGTATCCCAATTACTTTAAGAATTCCACGTAAAGTCTTTTTTAAATTGCGAAAATATTATGAAAATTATTTTATTCCTTTTTTTAATACTATTTATTCACACTCAAACAAAAGTTATCCCTCTATTGTTTTAGTTGATTTCAATCCGTCATTGTATCAAATATTTTTAAAAAAATTATCGGTAAAAAATAAAAATATTTTTTTATTAAATAGAAGACGTGTAGCTGTATGGAATTTGGAATCATTTAAAACTGTAAAAAATAGTAAATGTATTCTTGGTTCATATGAACACTATATTGATAAAAATGATAAAGATAAAATAAATAATCAAATTAGTACAATGAAAAAAAAATTAAAACTGTTATTTTCTAATAATAATTTATTTTCAGATTTATTTTCAATAAACGGCGTTTCATTTTGGAATTATTTTTCTGAATATTTTATACGTTATTGTGAGGATAGATTTAGTGAGGCTATTTATGAAAAAATAGCTGCAAAAAATTTTTTATTAAAAACAAAACCATCATTAATAATTCATTTTTATGAAGTTGCATTACAAGAAAAAATACTCATTCATGAAGCAAGAAAACAAAATATCCCTTCAATTATTCTTCAACATGGTACTCCTCATGTTTCTTTTCCAGGTTTTTCAGGAATGAACTCTATACATGGTACTTTACCATTAAGTAATGATAAAAAAATTGCATTATGGGGACCAATAATGGAAAAATATGCCCTTGATCAAAAAATAGACCAAAATAATTTAGTAATCTCTGGTAGTCCCAGACACGATTCTTATTTTAAATTAAAAAATGACGTTATACCTAATCAAGAGATAATTTTGATAACATTGGGACAAATAGATAAAAAAAATGCAGGAAGTCAGTTAACTAATACCTATATTCAATATGAGAAAGCAATCGTACTCATTTGTAAAACATTAAAAAATTTTTCTGATAGAAAAAAAATTATCAAATTACATCCCGGAGATATGATTTGGAAATCTGTAATTGTTGAACCTATAATAAAAAAAATTGATCCTGAAATACAAATTGTTGTTGATGCAAATTTACCTAAACTAATTCAATCTTCTTCATTAATTATTACTGTAGGACTTACTACTGTTTTATTGGAGGCAAATATTCTTAAAAAACCTACACTAACTATTTTATCTGATCCTCAAGAACGTTTGAGTGCTTCAAGTTCTGGTAATACAATGTTTTTTAATGCTAATGAGGAAGAAAAATTTAAAAATATTGTGAATGAAATTCTAACGAAGAAAGAAACTTCTAAAATTTTTGTAAACAATGGTAATGATTTTATTAAAAAATATCTTGCTAATGCTGGAAATGCATCTGAATATTTAGCAAATATAATTGATCAAAATACCTAACTTTTACTATAGTTTTTTCTTTATGAATTCAATGGATTTAACTGGGGATGGATCAATTTCATTTAAAATTGATAGATAAATTGTTGCATAATCTAATAAATAAATTAAATTAATTAATTTTGTCAATATACTTCCTTCTGTTGATGATATTTCCCAATAATTAATTTCATTTAAGTTAAAATATTCTTTCAATATTTTCCATCGTTCTTTAGTCTTAACATGATCATTTTTACCTTCAATTATTATAGGGTGAATTTCGGATTTTCTTTCCCAGGATACTACTCCATTGTGACAAATTTCTATTATATCTTCAGTCATTGCATGGGATTTAGCATTTTCTTGAAGTGAATTTTTAAATCTAATTGCAGCTGATTCTAATCCATAAGGATAGTAAATTACTGGAATATTTTTTATCCATTTGGCTAAATTTAGAGCAGGATTTTGTGAAGTTAAATTTAATGAGCTAATTTCTTTTTTTGTTTTATCTAATTCTTTTATCGATTCTAAAATATCACTTTTTTTAATATCTAAAGTTAAATGTAATACTTTCAATATTGTATATAAAAATAGAGTGAAAGATGCTCTAGGTGAATGTAACTGTTCAATGATTCTATATTCTATTTGGTTTTCTATGCAATATTCTTGCATTTTTCCTCCTGATGTGAATGCAATAATTTTACTTCCAATTTTATTAGCACCATCCAATACGGACATAGTTTCTGCAGTATTGCCTGAAACACTTACAACAATAACTAATGTCTTAGAATCTACTGTTTTAGGAAGTGAATAACCCTTTACAACATTTAGATGAATTTTTGATTTGGATAAAATAGAGGAAAACATATCCCCTATAGCTCCTGAACCTCCCATACCTGCAAATACAATATGATTAATGTTATCAAAATTGATTGGAATACAATTAGATTCAAATGCTTTTTTTGCAATTTCTGGCCATTTATCAAAAATTGAATACATTTTTTCTTTGTCGTACTCATCAATTATTTTCTTATTTAACATTAAATTATTTGAAATACTCATCTATATGTTATTTTGGTGAAAAAGAAATTCCTCTATTCCTTGTTTTAATGTAATTTTTGGCTCATAGTTTAATTTTTCTTTAGCCTTATCAATTTTTGCTACACTATGTAGTATGTCTCCTTTCTTTTTTTCTTTACAAATAATTTTGATATCTTTTTTTGAAATATCAATCATTAATTTAGCAAGTTCAATTATGCTTATTGCTTTTGAATTTCCTATATTATATGAATTAGTTTTTTCAAATTTTAAATTACAAATTTGAAAAATTAAATTTATAATATCACCTATTGCAACAAAATCTCTTGTTTGATTTCCATTCCCATAAATTATTAATGATAAATTATTTTGTAAATTATTTATAAATTTTGAAATAACTCCAGCATATTCATTTGATTGACCTATTCCATAAATATTAAAAAATCTTAGAATAACACAATTTATTTTATATTTAGATGTAAATTCATTAATTTCTTTTTCCATAATTAATTTACTTTTTCCATATGGTGAAATTGGATTTGTTTCTGCCTCTTCATTTAATTGTATTTGTGATACTGATTCTCCATAAATTGCAGCTGATGATGCAACAATCATTTTTTTTATAGAATTTTTTTTACAAGCTATAAGAACATTCTTAGTTCCATCTACATTTGTTTCAAATGTATCTGATGGATTTTTAAATGATTCTTCAACTGAAATTTTTGCAGCTAAATGAATAATTATATTTTTATTTTTTGTAGCATCAAATATTTCTGATTCATTTCTAATGTCTCCTTCAATACATTTTGCACCAATTTCGATGAGGTGTAATATTGATTCTTTTGATGAATTTGAAAAATTATCAAAAATTGTGACTTCGTTACCTTTTTTTATTAATAATTTTACTAAATGTTTACCTATAAAACCTGCTCCTCCTGTGACTAATATTTTCAATATATATCAAAAATGGTTAAGATATATCTTTATTATGATCCATTTTAAATTTTTTCTAAAAATTAAAATATTATTCTTTGAATTCATTATACATGAAAGCTAATTTTAAATTAAATGAAATTAACAATTCTGTTTCTTCAACTGATGATTTGAAAGATTCTAAAAATCTTTTAGAATTTGATGAATATTTAGAAACTTTACCTAAAGGTTGGAATTTGTGGTCAACTAGAAATAATTCAAATTAATCATATTTTTTATATCTAATCATTTTTAAAAAGCCTTATTTTTAACAGAATATGCAGAATGTATCTAGTTTACGAACAGTAGAATGGAAAAATAATAAAGTCATAATGATTGAACAAACGAAGCTTCCTAATGAATTAATTTTTGTAGAATATGATGATTTTAATCAAGTTGCAAATGCCATTAAAACTTTGATAGTTAGAGGTGCACCTGCAATCGGAGTATCTGGTGCATTTGGATTAGGATTAGCTGCATTACAAAGTAAGGCAACAACAAAAGAAGAATTACTTTCAGATTTGGAAATAGCAAGAAAAATTCTTTTTGCAACAAGACCTACTGCTGTAAATCTGGGTTGGGGATTAGAAAAAATAATGAATGTAGCTCAGACTGGAGAAACTGCAGAACAAATTCGTGAACTAGTAATTTCTACTGCTAAACAAATGGCAGATGAGGATATTGAAATTAACAAATCTATGGGAAAGAATGGTTCTGTTCTTTTTGATGACAATGATACTATCATGACTCATTGTAATGCTGGTGCATTAGCTACAGTTGCATATGGAACTGCATTAGGTGTAATTAGAGCAACTAGAGAAAGTGGAAAAAATGTAAAAGTTATTGCAACTGAAACTAGACCAATTCAACAAGGATCAAGATTAACTGCATTTGAGCTAAAACATGATGGATTTGATGTCAGTTTAGTTCCTGATACCGCTGTTGGGTATTCAATGGCAAATGGATTAGTAAACAAAGTTGTAGTGGGAGCTGACCGAATTGTAAAAACTGGTCATGTTTTTAATAAAATTGGAACATATCAAGTAGCAACAATGGCAAAACAGCATGGAATTCCATTTTATGTTGCAGCACCACTATCTACAATTGATATGGAAACTAAAGCAGAGGACGTAATTATTGAAATGCGTAAGGGTTCTGAAGTTACAGGAATTGGTGATAAAAAAACTGCTCCTGATGATATTGGTGTCATCAATCCGGCATTTGATATGACTCCTCCTGAATTAATTGCAGGAATTATTACTGAAAAAGGTGTGGCTAAAGCTCCCTTCGATGAATCTATCAAAAAATTATTCCAAGCTAATTAATACAAAGTTTTTATTGTTTTTTAAACTGTTGTATAAAATATGAGTACAGTTTCCCCACAAGCAATTGAAGACTCTTTGAAACAATGTATGGATCCAGAAGTTCCATTAAACATTGTAGAAATGGGATTAATCTATGGAATTGATGTTAAAGAAAATAATGATGTTGATATTAAAATGACAATGACTACACAGGGTTGTCCTCTTCATGAGACTTTGGTTGCAGATGCGACAAGATTTGCCAAAAAAGTTCCAGGTGTTAATAATGTCAATATTGAAATTGTATGGGAACCTGCATGGTCAATGGATAAAATGACTGAAGAAGGAAAACTCAAAATTAAAGAAATGGGTGCTGGTGGATTGAACACTCCTGCTCCAATTAACTATGAAACTGCATTGCCTCAAGGAGTTGGAAAATTAGTTCAACAAGAAGATGGTTCTATGGTTTTAGCTAATGAACATGAACAAGGTTTTATGGTGAATCAAGCAATTGTTGACTTTTGGAAGTCTTGTAATGGTGAACGTAAAGTTACAGATTTAGTTGAAGTATTTGCACAACAAACAGGATTACAAAGAAATCAGGTTGAAAAAGAAGTTATGCAGTTATTACAACAATTACGTGATGGTGGATTAATTGCAATTGCAGGTCAACCTGATACACCAAATGTTGAATTTAAAAAATAAATTTTAAAAAATATAGTTAGAATTTGCACCATCAAAGTTTATTGTAACGCCTGTTAGATATTTTACATTATTTTCAATTATTCCTTTCACAAAATTCCCGATCTCTTCTGGTTCTCCTAGTCTTTTCATAGGTAATGTTTTTTCAAATTCTTTAACATTATCAATTAATTCCCGAGTTCTATCTGTGTTAATAGGACCTGGTGCAATGTTAATACAACTAATGTTATTTTGAGCATATTCTTTACTTAATACTTTGAAAACTTCAGTAAATGCAGCACGATATGCTGAAGATATAATTAATTTTGAATTTGGTTCTTTAATTACATTGGAGCTTATTAAAAAAATATATCCACCATCATTAATTTTGATATTTTGTAATATGGTGATGAATCCTAAGAATAATTGATTGTGATATAGTTTCCAATCTTCTTCTGTAATGGTTAAGAATGGTTTTGGGGCAGGACCTCCTGTGTTTAAAACTAGAATGTCTGTCTGAGTATTTTTCTCTAAAAATTTCTTTACACTGTTTAAATTTGATGTATCTATGTCATTTTTTGATGTAGCAAAAACATCAATTTCTATTGTTTTTAATGCATTTGAAATTGATTTACCTATTCCA
>Ga0233434_1004781_pt1 | contig 10248 bp, 9 predicted proteins | sample SI_122_August201_4_FD_182738 | JGI IMG/M metagenome (GOLD analysis project Ga0233434, IMG submission 182738) | Seawater microbial communities from Saanich Inlet, British Columbia, Canada - SI_122_August2016_120_MG | ecosystem: Environmental > Aquatic > Marine > Inlet | place: Canada: British...
TATTTCCAAATTCAAGACTTTTTTTTCCTAAACCTGCAACAATTGCAGGATAATTTTCTTCAATATCTTGTATTGCTCTTCCTTCAAAAATTCTTTCAGGATTATAAATTAAAAAGAAATCACGTTCTCCTTTCAATTTACTTTCTTTTTCTAATATGGGTAAAACAATTTTCTCAGTGGTACCAGGAGGAACTGACGGAGATAATAATACAACATCTCCTTTTTTCAATCCTTTTGCAATTGTTTGAGTTGCAGAAATTACATATTTCAGATCAGATTTATGTTTTTTTAATCCAACTGGTACAACAATTATTTTAATATCAGAATTTTTTGATGCTAAAATCCCATTATCAGTTAAAATTAAATTTTTTTCTTTAAGGGCTTTTGAAAAAATAGATGAAACAAATGGTTCTTTAGAATGGGAATTACCTGCTTTAATATCTAAAAGTAATCTTTTTGATATATCTACACCAATAACTTTTGCACCAGTCTTTAACCAACATGCAGCTATAGCACCTCCAACATTACCTAATCCATAAATTGCAATAGTTTTTTTGTGATTTTTTATCAAATTTTTTATATTATTCAAGTAGATCATTCAGTTTGAATATGGGTATTATTTTAGTTCAATGATTTTTTAACCAGTTTACGGTTTTTTCTAATCCTTCTACAATAGTAGTTCCAGGAACATTTCTAAATGATGATTTAAGGTGAGATATATCAGATACAAAATTTCCAATTTCTCCAGGTCTAAGAGGTTTGTATTCAATTTTAGGTTTAATTTGTAAAGTTTTTGTCAAAATTTCTATGATTTCTTTAATTGTTGTACCTTTTCCAGTTCCCATATTGTAAATAGAGTTGTTTGTAATTTCAGAGATACAAGCTTTTTCAAAAAAGGTTATGATATCTTCAATATACACATAATCTCTAACTTGATCACCTTCACCAAAAATGGTCAAAGGTTGATTATTGATAATACGATTATACAAAGTTGGTATTAATCCATTTTTTTGATGTGGACCATAAATATTAAAAAATCTAAATATAACATAATCCAATCCATACAATTCAGAATAAAGTCTCAAATAATGTTCTGAAGCTAATTTTGTTATTCCATATGCTGTTTTTGGAACAGCTATATGATTTTCATCTACATGAAAAGTTTGAGGTTCACCTACTAAAGATGAAGCAGATGTGAAAATTAATTTTTTAATCTTATTAATTTTACAAGCCTCTAAAATATTTAATAGCCCAATAATATTCACTTCTGCATTTTTTGTAGGACCATCAATTGATGAAACAAGTGAATGTGCTACAAGATTAATTACAACATCTACATTCTGTATAGTCTTCATTACACTCTCTGAATCAGTTACATCAAATTGTGAATAATTTGTATGATAACTTTGTTCAACCATATCTGCACAAAAAATTTCATGATTTTTTGATAATCCTTCAACCAGATTATTTCCCACAAATCCTTCAGAACCTAAAATTAGAATTTTCAATATTATTTGGAATTTTTATGTTTTAAAAAATCTACCCATTATACCTTTAATAGAAGCTTAAATTTTTTAAAATTAATTCATGGAAAACAAAACCATTGCTTTAGCAGTTCCAGATATAGGGGATGATGAATTACAAGCAATTAAAGAGGTTTTAGGTACAGGATTTCTAACTGAGGGTATCACTACCAAAGAATTTGAAAAGGTTGTAGCAGAGTATCTTGGAGTGAAACATGCCATAGCAGTTACATCCTGCACAACAGGATTACATGCAGTTTTAGAATGTCTAAATATCAAAGGACAGGAGGTTATCGTTCCAGATTATACGTATCCTGCTACTGCAGAGGCTGTAATTCTTGCAGGAGGAAAACCTGTTTTGGTTGATGTTGATCTTGAGAGCATGAATATGACTAGTGAAATTTTAGAGGATGCCTATGATGAAAACATGACTGTTTTTTCTCCAGTTTCATGGGCAGGGGTACCATTAGAATCAGAAATATATCAAAAAGCAAAAAATCTTAATTTAAAAATGCTGGAGGATTCTGCTTGTAGTTTAGGTGCAAAAATTGGTGAAGAGTTTGTTGGGAAGATTGCAGATTTTTCATGTTTTAGTTTTCATCCAAGAAAAGTGATCACTACTGGGGAAGGAGGAATGATTACAACAGACGATGATGAGATGGCTGAAAAATGTTATTCATACAAGCATTTTGGTGCCAAAGGTACTTCTTTTGAAACTATTGGAACCAATTACAAAATGTCCAATATCCTCAGTGCAATTGGATTAGTTCAAATGGGGAAAATTGAAAAAATTGTTTCAGATAGAATTTCTAGAGCAAAAATATATCAAGAATCACTTGAAAAGATTGATGGTATAAAACCAGCATATGTTGGAAAAAATACTAGACAAACTTTTCAATCTTATACTTGTTATGTTGAAAAAGAAGGACAACGTGATAAAATTAGAGAAGAGTTAGCAAAAAATAACATACAAAGTCAAATTGGTACATATGCATTACATCTAGAGCCTGCATATAAAAATATGAAAAAAGTGGGAAATTTAAAAAATTCAGAATTATTATTCAAAAATGCTTTAACACTTCCACTACACAAAAATTTAACTCAAGAAGATCAAGAAAAAATTTGTAATATAATTAATACAACATTAAAAAACTGATAAATTTTTATGTTTTAAAAAATCGTTTATAGTATTCAAAATTTGAAGGAATGATTAAAGTACAATTAAAAAATTTTAGTTTTTTCATGACCCTGTCAATGTAACATGGATTTAATGAAAATATAATTGGAATTTCTGGAAAGTTTTTTAAATCATTTAGACTTTTAATCTGTATTCCATTTTTTTCTTTATTTATCAACAATTCATTTTCATCAAAAAAATGTAAAATTTTATTCTTTGAAATCTTCAAATTTTGAATTCCAGCCCAAAAAATTATCCCCAATCCAAAAATTCCAATTTTCTCATATTTCTGATAAGTTTTTTCATAACTATCAAAAATATTATTTATAAATATTAAATGTTCATCAACAAGATTTTTCATAAAAAAATAGTTATTTACTATAGGCGTGTTATTTTTAGTTTTTTTACATATGATAGATAATGGTAGTTGATCTTGAAACTCAATTATTTGAACAGGTTCCAATCCACTTTGTCTCAATAAATTTAGAATTGTTTCTTTAGTAAAATGACTTAAATGATCAAAAACGAATAAGTCTGCAGGATTTAGTTTAAAATTAGGAACATCAAAAAAGATCACGCCATTTTCATTTAGACATTCAGATATTGATTTTAGAAATTCAACTGGATTTTCAACGTGTTCAAGTACCCCTAATGAAACAATCAAATCAAACTTTTGATTGATTTTTTTTGGATCAAATAATCCTTCAATTAATTTTGCTTTAGATAAGCGTTTTTTTGCAAATTCCAATGCATTTTCACTTACTTCAACCCCTGTAAGTTTCCATAATGGAAATTTTTTTGAAAATTCATGTAAAAAATTTCCTTTACCACAGCCAATATCAAGAATTTTACCAATTTTAGAAAAAGTGTGATTATTAGAAAGTAAATTTAATCTCCATATGGAATAAGAAAATGATTTATCATCAGTAAAATATTTAAATTCTGCATTAGATGAAGAATCCATTAACTTGTAATCATTTTTATAAAATTCTAAAACTTGATTTCTTGAGCCTTTTTGATTGAAAATATTTCCACAGTTTTTACAAATAACATTAGAAACTTCACATTTTACTAATTTGGAATCTGAAGTAACACTTTGAGCTAATTTAGGATACACTTGTTCTATTTTATCATAATCACATATTGGACAATTCATTTTATTTCTTTTATTCAATCACTTAAAAATTCATATAAATCTCTAAAATAAGAATATTTTTGATTTTTTAAATTAATATTGACGTATTCAATTTTGAAAAAATTAGAAGTGTCCTCATCTATATCTGAATTCCCAATTGAAATAACTCTAGAAAAATTTTTTGACAGGATTTTGCTAAAAATATTTTTTTTAATTTTATATGCATTGCTAGGTATTCTGCCATCTAGAGTAAAATTTGTGTTACAATAAATTTGATCAATATAAGATATAATTCCTTCTTTTTTAAGAAAAAATCTAAGCGTATTTTCATTTTTTCTTAATGTTGCAATTACTATCTTAAAATTATTTTTTTTAAATTTTTTAATGAATTTTTTGGCATATGGACGGATTTTGAGGAATTTTATAGATTCTATACTTTCTAAAAAAAAAATTCTGTTTTCAGAAAATTTTATTTTTGTGATAGAATTTTTGGATTTTTTTATTATGAAATCAATAATGTCTGATGCTAAATATCCTTTAGAGCGTAAAGAAGCAATTTCACTTTTTTTTGGAATATAACATTTTAATTTTTTACTTATTATACGAAAACTTTGGAAATCCAAATCTTCATTAACAATTAATGTGTCATCAAAATCTAAAATTATTATTTGTTTCATATTCTTGGAATTTTTTTTGCATCATCTAAATCAATATATTTTTCAACTAATCCACGAATGACATAACCGAATTTATGTTCTATTTTTTCTGGAATTTCTTTAAATAATTTATACCTACAAAAAATATCTGGTTCATTATAACCTACTAAACTTCTTGGGCTAGTGGTTCCAGAAAATCTTGGATTTATCTCAAATGGAATAATGCCGGAATCAGTTTTTCTACATTGAATATTAACAGGGCCATTTGCTCCTAATTTAGATACAATATTTTCTGCCATTTTTCTAATCTCTTTAAAATCATCAATAAATCCTTGAGAGATACCAGATGAAACCATATACTTTTGTGAAGTGTTTGGATTTACAATGGTTTGTCGAGTAGAAAGACCTCCACCTAACATTCTTTTCATCGCAATAGATGAAAGTAATTTTCCATTATCAGCATATAAAACACCAATAGTATATTCTTCATCATAATTTCCAACATATTCTTGAATCAATGGTTCAAAACCATATTTTTTTAAATAATTTGCAAAAAAAGTAGCTTCATCATTATCTTGTGCAAGATAAACATTTTGAGATCCTCCACCAATTCGAGGTTTAATAATTACAGGATACGATTGAATTCTATTAATATCAGATTCTTTTTTGAAAATAAATGATTCAGGACAACTTATTCCTTTTGATTGTAAAAATTGAATTAGATCATATTTATCGGTACATAATTCTATAACATTCCAAGGATTTAACAAAACTTGAATATTTTGTTCTTCAAATAATTCTGCGTTTTGAGCTATTTTTTTTAGCTCTGGTTCAGAACCAGTGGCGATTGCTTGGATATTTTCTTTTTTACAAATTTTTAGAATAGAGTCAAGATAATTTTCTGATGATGCTGGTGGAACAATATACCTGTATGGTGTTTCTGAAAGCCCAAATCCAATATCCCACATATCAGTGGCAACGATTTTGTATTCATGATTAGCCATTTTAAGAGATTTTATCAACTCCATACCAGTTCCTCCCCCTCCAGTACCTGCAATTAAAACAGAAACTTTTTCGTTAGTCATTTTACTTCAAAATAATGAAATTTATCGTGTATTTTAAATTTAAAAGGATTTTTTATCAAAATCTATGATTATGGTCAATTTCCTTTAGAATTATCAATTTATACCAAATTTCTAACGCAAGAATAGAAATTAATCGATTTAAATATCTAATATCTCCATCTTGAGATAATTTTTCAAAAGAAGAAATGGTCCAATTATAATCAATCAATTTTTGTTTGAAAATATTAGCTTTCTCTGTCATCACTAATGAATCAAATAATTTTTTGCCATTTCGTTCCCAATCAATCCATAAGGCTGGTGAAAATCCTTGCTTATTTTCAATGTGAGGAATATCATAACGTTTTGCAATTTTTCTTAAAACAAGTTTACCTATTTTTCTGTTATGAGAATATTTTTGATGTGTAGGAAGTTTTAATCCAAAATTTATAACATTTGAATCTAAAAAAGGTGAAAAACTTTCAGTATTATGATAATTGGAAATTGCTTTTGATGTAGGAATAAAATCATATAATAATTTACCATTAAAATCAGCTAAAAAAACTTGTTTCAAAGGATCTAATGAATTTGAAAAATAATTTTTAAAATAACTGTATATGTTGTTCCAATTAAATTTAATTGAAGATCCAAACATTTCATTTTGATCAGGCACCCAATCTCGATTATGACATTCAAAATAATTTTTTGTTCTAACTTTCCAATCATTATTATTTTTAAATAATTTCAAAAATTTTGAGTAACGAAATGTGTATCCACCAAAAATTTCATCAGCGCCATCACCTGTTACTAATACCGAATCTAATTTTTTAGCTTCTTTTGAAATTATGTGTGTATATGTATTCCATCGTGGTTTTTTTGTGATCCATATTATTTCTGCCATATTTTTAAAAATTGAAGGCATTTTAACAATTTTGAAATCTACATTAAATTTATCGGCGATAGTTTTTGCAACTTTAGATTCATCATTACTTTGATCAAAAACTCCACATAATGCAGTAATTTTTTCATTAGGGTATAGTTTCCTCAAAATAGCTAAAGACAAAGATGAATCTATTCCACTACTTAATGAAACACATTTTGGTTTAGAGATTAAACTGAATTTCATTTTTAATGAATCTTTCAATAATTTTTCCGTTTTTTTTCCTGATGTATCATTTCCTTCAGGTTGCATGTGTTTTACTGTTTTTTTTTGAAGAATTGTTTCAAATCTAGGATCGTATCTAAGTGTCATCATATTTTGAATTTGGATTTTATCGATTTTAGAATTACTCATTAATCATTTTCATTTATAAAACATCATATTAAACGTGTGATGGAATTGAATTATTTCTTTCTTTAATCTAAGAGTAATAACCATAATAATAAAATTAAAGATATGTATTTTTATTGTAAAATTATAATCCAGTTATGAAAATTTTAGTCATAGGTGATACTGCAGATAATATGTATACTTTAAAGAAATTTTTAAAAAAATCAAAAATTCACTTAATAACTTTTCCAAGAAAAGGTGATGCATTATTAACAAACTCTGAAGAAGTAGAATTTTTTGATTCTCTTCTAATTTCAAAACAGGTCAAAAAAATTGAATCAATAAAAAATAATTTTGATATATGTTTAACAATGTCTTGGTCTGGAGCAAGAGTAGCTTATCTTGCGGGCTTAAATTACATTATGTATTTTGCAGGTAATGATATTACTACCCCACCATTTCTTTCAAAAGGAAAAATATCCCATTTAAAAAATCCAATTCATAAGAAAAATTTTTTTGAAAGAAAGTTTTATAAGAAAAATTTTGATAAGGCAATTTTTTGTATTACAACATCTAAAGAATATCATGATCATCTTAAAAAATACAGGAAAGATGGGATTAGAATAGATAGAATCATAGTAGATAACACCTTATTTAATGAAAATATTAAACCGATTGATAGAGATAAAAACAAATTTACATTTTTATCCCCACAAAGAATTGGTATTGAAAAAGGACACGATATAATTTGGAAAGCATTACCATTATGTAAATCAGATTTTGAAATATTACAAATGACATGGTTTATTCAAAATAATTATGAAGAAGAAGAAATAAATAAAAAATTAATTGAAAATAAACCTCCTCAAGTGAAATTTATTCCGTTAGTTAAAAGAAAAGATCTTGGTAGATATATCAAATTTGCAGATGCCGTATTAGGGCAATTAAAAAGTGGAATTCAAGGTTCAATTGAAAGAGACTCTGCATATTGTAAAAAACCAGTTATTTGTTATACTGATCAAAAAAATACCAATATTATTGATGGTAATGAAATAATTCCTCCATTTCTTCCAAAGTCTAACAAACCAGAAATTGTAGCAGAATTAATTGATAAGATTGTAGAATCAAAAAAATTTAGAGATGATTTAATTAAAAAACAATATGAATTTGTACACCAACTTTGTGATCCAGAAAAAGTTGTTAATGATTGGGAACAAATTTTTAGTAGAACAAAAGAGAAATGTGGAACAATTAATAGAAAATTATCAATATTTGAAAAATTTGAGAATTCTCTAATTTTGGGTATTGAAAAAATCTATATAAAAAAATTTAAAGAGAAAAATATTCGTGTATGGGGACAAGAAGAATATGAGCGATTGATTAGAGATTAACTATCTCAAATTTGAAAATTTCTTGAATAATGCAATATCAATTTGTTTATTACCTTTCCTTTGATCAAAATAGGTTTCAATTTCATTTTTTAATTTCTTCAGATCATCTAATTTTTCATTTGAAATATTATTTTTTTCATAATCTAAAAGTGTAAGATTTACTAAATTCAAATTTAACCGTAAAAGCAACTCTATATCATTATACTGTCTTAATGCATGCGGATTTGATTCATAAAAAATATCTGCCTCAGCTTTGTATGATGCAGTTTTTTTCTGGTGAGCATAACCTACAAGAATTAGTAAAGGAACTCCAAGTGTAGATACAATGGCCATATAAACATAAAATGATGGAAAAACAGTCTTCAGGATTGGAATGTTTTCAATTGCCAGATAATAAGTTACAACCAGAGTATTAATGGCTGCAAAAATGAAGGCAAAATAGGTAGACCATCCCTGACGAAAATAAAACCAACCACGATAACCAACATTTTGTCTCATGATTTTTTTTTAATTGTGTTGTATATCAATTGCACTATCCCCATAGATTTAGAGAAGATGATTTTTCAAGATTGACTAGTTAAATTACTCTAAAAATGATTCAATATTTAGATGAACTTTATCGATAATAAAACAGGATGAAGAATATTAAAATTGAAAAAATTCTTAAATTCAGAAAAATTCTAGAATGAAAGTTCGTGTAGATCTTAATATTAGATAGTAAATTTTTAGATTCTATAGAAATTGAAATTACTCATAGGTGGGTCACCATCAAAAATTTTCCATTTGAATGATTTTGCAAAAAATCTTTATGATTTAGGCATAGAAGTCAAAGTAGTAATAGACAATGAATTTTGTGATGGTTTTCCAAGTAGAAAAATTTCAAAATGGTTTCAAACAAAAAATCAATTTAATAAATTATCGATGGATTTTAAACCAGATCTGATTTTAGTTGATCGGCCAAGACATTTTGCTTTAGAATCAGTAAAACAGGAAATTCCAACTTTGGTTCATTTAAGAGGGGATTTTTGGAGTGAAATCAAATGGGCAAAAGAAACTAGATATAAAAAATTTCCGAAAAATATTGTTATAGAAAAATGGGAAAAGATGGGAAATAAAATTTTTGAAAATGCAGATTGTATTTTACCAATTTGTAAATTTTTAGAGAATAGAGTTCATGAAACGCTTCCTAAAAAAATAACACATGTTTTGTATCAAGGAATCAATTCAGAGAATTGGTTTGTTGAGAAAGGAATGAAATTAAAACATCCATGCATTGGATTGGTTCAAAGTGCAAATATTTGGGGCAAAGCTCAAGAAATGCTTATTTTAAAAAATGTTCTGAAAAAATTTCCAAATATTATGTTTTATTGGGTAGGAGATGGTCCGTATGCAAATATTATAAATTCAAAATTATCAAAATATGAGAATTTTAAGTGGCTTGGAAATTTAGAATATCCAAAAGGAGTAAGACAATTTCTTTCGGAGATTGATATCTATGCCCTGATAAGTGGAATTGATATGGCACCTTTAACATTGTTAGAAGCACAATTAATGAAAAAACCTGTTATAGCAACGTCAGTAGGTGGAATTCCTGAATTAATGAATGACAGAATAACTGGATTTTTGGTAAGAAAAAATGATGATGTAGACATCATTGAAAAAATTTCAATTTTAATGAGTAAAGAAACTACACATCTTGGAGAAATGGGAAGAAAATTTGTTTCTGAAAAGTTTTCATGGGAAAAAATTTCAGATGATTTTTTAAAATTTGTTAAAAATAAATTTGATTTGTCCTGAAATATTTAATTCTGTAATTCAATATTCCTATACCAAATTTCAAATGATAGTAATCCAAGAAGTTTGTTGATATGTCGAATGTCAATATTCTTATTATTCAAATTTGATTGAACCCAATCTTTTTTTATCCAACCATCTTGGATAATTTTCCCATCAACAAGATATTCTTTTGCCATTTCAAGTCCATGAGTTTTCCAAAGATTTTCAGTATTAACAGAAAAACCTAATTTTTGTTTTT
>Ga0233434_1004786_pt1 | contig 10243 bp, 9 predicted proteins | sample SI_122_August201_4_FD_182738 | JGI IMG/M metagenome (GOLD analysis project Ga0233434, IMG submission 182738) | Seawater microbial communities from Saanich Inlet, British Columbia, Canada - SI_122_August2016_120_MG | ecosystem: Environmental > Aquatic > Marine > Inlet | place: Canada: British...
TTTCAATATGGCAACGGACGAACCTGTCGACGCCGTGACCGATGCGACCCGCGAGGCCGCCGCCGCCCTGCGACAGGCCTTTGGTCTACAGGCTTAAGTAGGCAGCGTATGAAGGTGCTCCTCCTTGGTGCGTCCGGCTTGATTGGCCCTCATCTGCTGGCTGGACTAGAACCCTACTTCGATCTGCGCCTCGCCGACATCAAGCCGCATCCAGATAACAGGCCGATCACGGTCGTCGACGTGCGCAGCTACGACCAGGTCCTTACAGCGGCTCACGGCATGGACGCGATCATGAATTTCACCGTCGTGCGTCCCCATCATCACACCCGCAGTTTTCAGGTGAATACGCTGGGTGCCTGGCATGTGATGCGGGCGGCCCAGGAAGTGGGTATTAGGAAGGTCGTGCATACGGGCCCGCAGCTGGTACGAAATCACTACGACCACGACTTCGATATCACGGATGTGCCAAACGCACCGGGCACTGGCTACTATGAATTGACCAAGGGGTTGTCCAACGAGATCTGTCGCACCTACGCCAAAGCCTACGGAATTCAGACCATCTGTTTTCTCTTCAATGGCCTGGGCCCCGATCCTTCTCAGCTCGATTACGGCACCGATTTTCCACCCTACACGATTATCTGGCAGGACCTGCAACAAGCATGTCGTCTGGCACTGGAACTCGACGTTGTGCCCGATGACTATCAGGATTTCGACATGACGAGTTTTGAAGGTCAGGGGAAATACAAGGCGGACAAGGCCCGGCGGATTCTTGGATATGAACCATCGGAGCCCTGGGAAGACTACTTCAAGCGGAAGATCTGAGCGGCTCGCCTCGCCGGCTGCGCCCGAATCTCGAGGTTGCGCACGCCGGGGGACTGGAGGGGGAGTGAAGGGTGCTGAGCGTGGTTCACCTGGCTGTCGAGCCCCGAAACTGCCCGGGTCTCTGGGTTAGCTTGGGCAGTCCAGGAATCTGCCGGCGTGAATGCGCCGCTCGATTGGGCTGCGCCGACGAGGCGAGAAGGTCTTGTCACCCGGGTACGTATCTCAACGGCCAGCTTCTCAAACAGAATCTCTGGCGGCCCACGCCATCGTGTCTCATGGGCCAAACACCTGGCTCGGTGGTTCAATACGACGTGACGGTGTGCCCCACTTGTTCAGGGGCACATGAAAACTGTGGCTGCGCTCACCGATCCGCGCTCGGTGCGTACCTACCTCGACGGCGTCGGTCTGCCGTCGCGAGCACCGCCAATCGCCGCCGCCCCTGGATCGCCAGCTCGAATTCGATGAGGCCCCCTGATCCGTCAACAGCGGACGGTCGCTGGAGAGGAACACCGTTATGTATGAAGCGGCGCGGGCCAGCCGCAACGCGTCGGCGTCCATGATTGCCCAGTCCTTCCGACCCTGCATAGTGGCCATCAGCAGACGAAATACACCTAATCGCTTGCCACACCAGACTCACCATCGTGAGCCCTTATCGTTCCTAAGCGCCCCACCACCACACATAGTCCCGCTAGAAGGGTTCATTATTTGTGCACGAAGTCTGAGGCACCTTCGACCGTCGTCTATCGATCAAAGCCCTGTCCTGCCACGAGGCTGCCTGAGCCCGTCTGCGTCTGTCGACGGCCGTCGGAGAGGACAGGCCTGTGCCCAAAGCGGCACGCCGCTGCCCCAACGGTCGGCATGAGGACCCCGGAGAGACGTCCGGCTCAGCACCACGGCCAGTCTGCAGACGAAAAGGCATCACAGTCTGCTTGCTAGGCATATACAAGACTCACCACAATGAGTCCTTATCGTGCCTATCCGCCGCAACTATCTGAACGTCGCCATCCGAAATCTCCTTAGACATCCTACACGTGTATCAACGTGTTTGGCCTTTCCGTTGGATTGGCCGTGTGCCTGTTGCGGGGTCTGTATGTGCATCACGAGTGGAGCTACGATCGCAATCACCCCCACGCCGACGCCAATATCCAGAATGGTGTGCATGAGATTGGTACGCATACCGTTCATTGGACGGCCGAGACGGTCGTGGTCGCGGCGTTGCTTCCGGCCTCAATCACGATCCGTCTGTCGCAGGCTCACTCGACGACGTCCCGGGCTGTCATGCTATTGCGTAACCTGACACGGAAGATCCGCCTGTTGCTGCTCTTCCGCGTCAGTAGCGAGGCTTCTCGACATCGTCTGATGACGACATACTACCGGCTAACTCGCTGAATGCCTACGCTCGGCCGAGTATCTACAGCAGTGTCATCAGTCAGCTGAAGCAGATTTCCGAAAAGGTCGACGACCCAGATATCTCGGTTTCCTCCACGATCTGATGTGAAGTAGATGTCCGAGCCCTGCACACCCCATGATGGAAAGAAGTCATCAAAATTCCCCGTCGTCAGCGCTCTTCGGTCCGTGCCATCCGAACTGGCCAGCCAGATATTGACGGGTGACGAAGGCGACGATGGGAAGTGATTCCAGGCGATAAGTTCTCCAGATGGTGAAAACCTTGGACTGTATTCATTCCCACCAAAGCGTTCGATAATGCGGTCGTCGGTGCCTTCATTCAGATCGAATACCCGGACGTCCCAAAGATCTCTGTGATCCTGCGTCGACATGTATAGGATCCTGTTTCCATCGGGGCTCCAGTCAGGCCACAGATCACCTTCGATCGGCGCAACCTGACCTGGAAATGTCACTTGCGATGCCCCCGATGGTGTTGTGGCAGAGGTCTTCCAAATCGCAGTGTAATCCCCACGCGTGGAGGTAAACGCCAACTCTGTTCCATCGGGCGACCATGCCGGCGTGTCATCCCGATCGTCATTGTCGGCCGTTAGATTCACCAGTTCGCTCGTCTCCAGATCGAGTACATACACATCTGACTCCGAGCCTGTACGCCTCGTGGAAGAAAACGCCAACCGTGTTCCGTCGGGAGACAGGACAGCGTCGCCATCTGAGGCGGGATCGTACGTGATCTGCCGCAAGTCTGCTCCGTCCAGATCCATTGACCATATGTCAGTGTTCCCTGATCGATCTGATGTGAAGAAGAGACGCGGTTGCGGCAGAGACAGAGAAAACCCGCCATTCAACCGGATCGTGAACCCCAGAGATTCGTGGTATTCATCTTGTCTGACGGTTGAAGAGGGGCCGACTGAAATTCCGGTCACCTTGATCTCCGCTGGCGTCGTCGAAGTGACATTGGTGGTTGTTACAGAAAATGAGCCCAGGGAAGCATCTCCGCTGAGTACGAACGCGCTCAGTGATGCCATCCCTGCTCGCACGCTTGTTGGCGATTCGTGGAGAAAACCCGGCGCGAGGAGGCCGGCGGGCGGCAGGACAGTGATGCTCTCCAGATCGAACGCCTCTGGTGGTGTAAACTCGAGCCTCACATCGATTTGCCTTACCTGCGACAGGCCTTCACCAAACAGGGAGAAACTGACCTGGCGTTCACCTCCCACATCAAACGAGGTTCCGTCAATCTCGATTGCTTGGACATAGGGTCCGTTCAGAATCTGCCTGTATGAAGAGGATCCCGGTGCATCCGGCTGAGTCACGACGATCTGAATCCGATCCTCAGATGTTTCCTTCCCATCCGACACGACGAGTTTCAACTCATAGGTACCCGCCGACGTAGCAACAAGCTCAACTTCGCTAAGATTCGAATTGAGCAGAATGGCTCCTGGGCCGGAAGTCTGGGACCACTCGAAGGACAGTGAATCGCCATCTGCATCGGTGCTGGCGGAACCACTCACGAAGATCTGTTCATCAAGGGAAATCTGAAAACTTTGTCCGGCGTCTGCGATTGGCTCACGATTCGTGGGAATCCCACCATTGATTGCCAGACTCAGAACCAGATCCAGCTCGGCGTCGGAGGTACGCAGCCGTGTGACCCGTATCGTTGCGACATCTCCCGTTCCAAAGGCTGGTGACGTCTCAAACACAGCCACCGCCAGCGTATCCGCTGAGGCCCCCTCCGCACCCGGGAATGTATCGACGCGTATAGAGCCCGTTCCAGGTGTACCGCCTTCCTCAACCGATGCCACTGAAAACCACTCTCCCTGAAAAGCGTAGGCGGTGGGTACGTCGATCGCATCCGGCGGCTCAATCTCGAAATCGAAGAATAGCCGCTCCTCGTCACGAATCTGATCCGTCGTCAGCGTAAGCGATATAGGTTCGGACGGGCCCACGTCTGACAGCGTCGTTTCTACGAGGGCGATGTTCGTCAGGGGGCCGCTGTCGAGGAATCGAACAGCGGGCGTCTCATTGTCGGGCAAATGTGTGACGACAACTGTCGAAGAAGCAGGAGGATCGGCAATCAACTCACCATCACTGACCGTGGCGCTGAATACGTAGCGTCCGGGTAGTCGTAGCTCAGGTTGGGCGATCGGCTGTCGGGAATTGACGATCTCTGTTGCGGGTCCTTCGATCTGCGTCCAAAGGAATAACAGTTGACTCCCATCAGGGTCCACACTGAACGTCGCATCCAGATCAATCTTCCCGCCTGCTGTCGTGAGGATGTCAGATCTGCTTACCAGTGCTATAGGCGGCCTGTTGGGAACGGTGATCTGCAGCGGGTCCGACAGGGTTGATTGTGGATCTCCGTCTTGGGCCATTACCGCGACACTGTACGTTCCGGGAGACGGAGGCTCAAAGAGGACCTCTCTCGTCGTTCTGGACGACAGATAGGTTGCACCATCTCCAATCCACGAATAGAGCAGCGTGTCCCCCATGTCATCGCTTGCCTCGGCGGTCAGAATCGTGCTGTTACCGACGAAAACTGAGCCTTCGCCGATGATCTCCACCTGCGGCGGCTGGCTCCTGACATTGAGAACCAGCGTGTCGGGTGGACTGATGAGTCCCGCTGCTGAGTCCTCGATCACCAGGGCAAAAAGATACATACCACGCAAAGGGGGAACAGGTATCTGGACGGTTGGCGCCTTGGTTTTCAGCTCGTATGTGTTCAGCAGCACCGGTGTGGTGATGAAGTCATTCATCACCACGATGTTTGAGTCCAGCCCACCAATGCCAACCAGCTGCTGCCACGTAAAGGTCAAGTCCTCCACCTGGATGTCGCCGACGGCGCGAAGTTCGAAAAAGGCATCTCCGAGACGGACACTGTGCGAATCGGGCCCATCGCGTACACCCGTTTGTGCGATGAGGTCTACCACCGTCGCTGTCACACTGTCGGTATGCGAAAGAGATCCGTCAGACACTTCAAGTCTGAATTTGTAGATGCCGGTTGGCAGATTGAGAAAGGACACCGAGGGGGCAGATGAATCAAACGCGAGGGGTGTCCCCGTCACCTGCGTCCAGTTGAAGCGAAGGCTGTCGCCGTCGGAATCGAAGCTGCCCTGACCATCCACGAGGACTGTGTCACCACTCAACACGTGGTAGTTACTGTTGACCACAGCAGTAGGTCTCCGATTCTGCGCAGATGCAGACCCTATGAGAACGACATCCTGAGAGGGATGCATGGCGAGAGTGTCCACCCAGTCGCCTGGTGAGTCGGGCCGGAAGAAGACCGAAATCGTGCTTGGGCCAGGTTGAACCGACAATGAATCGCTAACCAGAGCGAAGGGGCTGTCCCCCAGAAGCGTAACGGCTCCCGGGACTCCCCCTCTGTTCACCACTTGAACCTCTTGTACTTTGACTGCCCCTACATCGATGTCACCAAAGTCGAATTCCTCCTGCTCAGACGTGATCATCGCGGGGAGAAGGACGGGAATCGTGACCTGTCGGACCACGAGAACGAAATCGGCAGCTGCGGAATCTCTTACCGAAACTTCGAGGGTGTATGTTCCAGAGTCTGCGAAGGTGTGACTCGACTGGGCCTCGCTGGTTCTATATACAGTTGATCGATCTCCCCAGTTCCACTCAAAAATCGGCGTCGTGTGTGACGCTTTGGTACCACTGACCGCGGCAAGGACCGTCTCATTCTTGATCGGTTGAATGGGCGATATGTCAACGCCATCGGTTGTTGCTGAAGGGTCTACGGCAGTGATCTTCACCGAGACCGTATCCGTCTTGTTTCGCGTGACAGTGGCACTTGACGAGCCAGCGTACAGGACACGGCGTACTGATCCGTCCACCCCAGGAGTTCCCAGAATCGAAACGTGCACCATCCAATCGTCCACAGGGACCGAGTCAAAGTGGAAGGAAGCGCGATTGTCCTGAATGGGAAATCTACCATGAAGGGTTCCCGACTCGGAGGTCAGCTCGACGACTAGCGAATCGTATTCTGCGCGCAGTCCCTTGGCGGAGATCATCAGTGGCGAGACGACCAGTGTACCCACTTTCGCGGCGGAATTGGACGATTTTTCATGGTCACAAGCGGCGATCGTCAGAATCAGGAGAAGGCTAAGCACTCTCATGGCAGGGATACCTCCCCCACGAGTGCGCCCGTTCCAGGGTCGGGTGGTGGGTCATCTGGCGCATTGATCAGCAGCCATGACACGACCGCGCCGATAATCGCCAACACGACATTCCGCGGTCGTAGTATGGATGTCTCTTCTTCTTCACCTCCAAAGGGAGTACCAATGAGAGTCGCCAGAGCGGGGCCGTGCACCTTTCTTTCTCGGTCTAGAAAGAAGAAGCCTCCCACACTTCCGTCCCTTGAGATGTCATCAGCTTTGGGGTTTTGGTCCTTGCGGGCCAGTTTGACTTCTCTGCGCAGATACGTAAGCAGTTCGTCGAACTGGATGATTCCATCTCCACCTGCAGGCGAAAGGTCTGCTGCACCGTCGAGTCCTGAGAACAACTTCTCGAAGAAGATGCTCCCCGGGCCGATCGTCGGATTGTGCCATGATTTTTCGCTGGACCCACTCGCGGTGATGGCATGTGCACCCGGTTCATCCAGCAGGACCTCTATCTCTTCATCCCCGAAGGGCCGCGCGAAGAACGCGCCGCTATGGCAGGCGTTGATCAACACGAGGGATTGAAATGCAGACCCAACAGTATGGTCGATCCACAGCCGCAATTCGCTCATGTCAACGCTGTGATCCTTGTCGGAGAGGCCCTCGGCGTCGCTGCCAAGCAGGTAGCTCTCGCGCCCTTCGCTGTAACCGTGACCGCTATATGCGAACAGGAAGCGAGACCTGTCGCTGCCACTGGTTACCTTTGGGAAATAGGATCTGAGAAAGAATCTGAGATTCTGCGCTGTCATGTCTTCGTTCCTGAGAACGACGATCTCGTCGAACAACTCCACCGTTGACAGGTGATTCACGAGCCGATCCATATCTTCCTGCGCCGGTCTCAGGTCATCCAGTTCGTCGTAGTCAGAGATTCCCGCAACCAGCGCGAGACTTCGCCCAACGGTTTCGCGCTGAAGTCCGATGTATTTCAAGAAATCATCCGCCCAATTCGATGATTCGTATTTGACGAATAGCGAAGAGTGGGCGGAATCCAGGTGAGCCGGCCCCTGCGCGTGAGCCGTATGAATACAGATGACGGAAACGTAGAGCCAGCCCACCCTTGCGATTGCGGAGGTTGCCCTGTCCATTGCCTGGTCCGTCATCTCACTCTCCGTCCTGTGCACGGGCCATCGTTTCTTGCTTCTCCAGAAGACTGCGCCAGAAGAAGCCATTCTGGAACGCGAGAAACGCGAGACTGGCAAGCTCGATTCCGTCCATCCGAGTTGCTGCCTCTACCGTTCCCATGAGTGGCATCATGAGCATCGGAGCTATGAAGATGGGTCGCAGGAAACCGAGCCAGGCGAATGTATCGTTGTTGTAGAAAAAGCGACTGATCGTGCCCAGGGTGATGGAACCAAGAAGAAGGAGAACGACGGTTGTCGGTCGCATCTGTCCGAAGGCTACTGACGAATCGACTACTGGGAAGCCGAACGAAACATGCAAGCCAGCAACCGAGAACACGACCGCTACCACTGAGGCTATCGTAATTGCGGACGTTCGTCGCTTTAGCTGATCAAGACACAGAACTGTGGCGAATCCCATCATGAGGAGAAGTGTTACAACCGTTGCAATCTGTGTCATTCCATTTTCCCCTACTTTGCTGACGTCCCTTTGTAGAATTCCCCTCGAAGTCAGGGGTGCCTGGTGTCCCTTGGCAAGTCTCATGAGTCTCTGCAGACATCCATAGCGGGATTGAAGCGTGGGTGCAGATTGATTCGTCTGCGCTGATCAAACTCACGGAAAACTGATACTTCCAGACCATCCGCGACCAAGACTCAATCACATCGCTTGTGCTGCCCCACTTTCTTCTCCTCCTGTCACCTTCTCGTAGTTCGTTTTGGTCGCTTAGCACTTGGATTTTTTGATCAAGATGGCATTCGCCGCGGCCTCTGATCTGCGAAAGGCCGCGGGAAATGTCCCAGGATGGATTTCGCCGAGAGCTCGGTCAGAAAGATTGAGTGTGGTTTCTCCACATGGAAGTCACCCTAGTAGAAGGCAGGTGTGCGCAGAGGAACCTGCTGCGAGTCCTCGACAGAACCGGATCTCGTCCGACTACTACTTCAAGCGGACGATCTGAGCGGCTCTCCTCGGTAGCTGCGCCCGAATCTCGAGGTTGCGCACGCGGGGGACCGAGCGAAGTGAGGTGTTTGTATCGTGAGTCGATACCCTAGACGACCAGGGCGAGCGACAGAATCGTGATACCGACGCCTGCGATCGCGAGGCGGTTCAGACGCTCTTGCCAGAAGAAGTGGGCAAACAGGTTGTCGAGCAGGACGACGCTGCAACCCATGACCGGAAAGAAGAGGGTACCTGGTAGCTTGCTCAGAGTGATCAGGATGACGCACAAGGCGGCGGCATTGTATGCGCCGATGAAGACACCCAGCCTAACTGCAGGCAGTGTGGGGCGCCTCTTCTTCAGCAGAATGAAGAGGATGCCGATCAGACCAGCGGTGGCGCCGGTGAGCATCAATACTTGCAGGAAGGCGTCGTCCAATCCCTTGTAGTGGACGGATCGCAGGCTCGTATGGCTGAACCCCTGCCAGATGCAGATCAAGCCCAAAAGACCAAAGGCACGCGCACCCGTGAACCTTGCCGTCGTTTCGGCTTTCGGCGTCATCAAGACCAGGGCAAGTAGTGCCAGGAGTAAACCGACCGCCTGGGTGAGTGCGAGGGGCTCATCCCACAGATAGACACCGAAGAAAACGGGCACAATAATGGCGATACGGAAGGCGCTCAGGACTGCACCCACTTGAGCAATCGTGAGTGCAAAGTTCATCAACAGCATCGAACTGATAAACAGGAAACCCGTAACAAGCCCTGTTTCGACCGTTCTTTCCGGGAAGTTCCAGCTGTCGGTGACTAGCAGATACGTGCCAATACTGACCGCAACGGTGAGGTAGTTGGCAGTAACTACAACAGGTGCGTAGTAGCCGCGTCGCTCCCCAAGTTTGAAGAATTGGACGAATCCGAAGTCGAGGATGATCGATAGGAAAAGCCAGTGCATACGGGTCCACTCAGTACGACGGGTAAAAGGCACCGCGTGAGGATAGCGGAAAACCTTGCTCGTTCAACTCCGAGAGGGACCTATGATCGAATTACGGCGCCAGCTGTTTGAGGCAGCGACGGTCACCGTCGCGGGGGACTTCGCGTTTCGCACGAAATCCGATCTGAGCACTGTAGCGCCTGGTGGAGGCGAGTGTTTCCGTTGAAGGCAGCCTGATGATCTACAGGGTCGACAGCATCGAGAATCTTGCGCCTCTGGCCGGCCTGACCCAGATCAAGTGCGACCTCTGAATCTCCACTTCGAAATTGTGTTCAACCCGCGAGCGGCACTCCAGATAGTTCTGAAGTCGAAATCGGCATTGAGTAGTGCACCGCAACACTCAGCCGAAGTGACCAACACCATTGGTTGTCCATGCCACAGGAAATAGCGGGGATTGTCCGGGATGGAGGTTTCACGGCACTTCTGCCGAAGGTAGGTGCCAGGTCTACAGCCTCAGCGTGAAGGACGATCCCTTTCCGACATCGCTGACCACTTCGATGTTGCCACCGAGTATCTGCGCCGATCTTTGTGCGATGGCCAGGCCCAAACCGGTACCTTCACGTTTCGGCCCGACAGTTCGTTCGACCTGGTGGAACTCTTCGAAGATGTGGGGGACATCCTCCGACGGGATGCCGACACCCGTGTCGGTGATGGCCAGCTCACAACCGTCTTGCAAGGGATGCAGCGAGATGGTGATTGAGCCCCTCTCGGTGAATTTCACCGCATTGCCCAGCAGGTTCATCACGATGCGGCGGACGCGGTCCGGATCGGTCTCAATGTTGATGGCCGTCTCCAGGTGCTCGACGAG
>Ga0233434_1004787_pt1 | contig 10243 bp, 12 predicted proteins | sample SI_122_August201_4_FD_182738 | JGI IMG/M metagenome (GOLD analysis project Ga0233434, IMG submission 182738) | Seawater microbial communities from Saanich Inlet, British Columbia, Canada - SI_122_August2016_120_MG | ecosystem: Environmental > Aquatic > Marine > Inlet | place: Canada: British...
GAAATGTTCGCTTAATTCCTCATGCTTGGTGTCAACTCTCATGTTCCTGTCCTTATAAAATAACAAATACAAATATAAGGGCATTGCCTTTCCAATCGCCTGACAGTGCTTTGGCTTTGTAATTATTTCACTGGGAATTCTAAAGTTCATGAAATTTTCTTCTCTTAATTAATCTCTTATTTCTAATTTCTCAGAAAGGTCAATTTGTTAAAAAGGCAAGCCCGCTATTGACTATAGGTTGCGATTTACAATCCTTCCCTGCGGGTGAAGCGGGCGTGCAGATCACCCAGTAAAATATAATCCTTGACGGTGGTTTCAATCGGAATTAAGTGTTTGGAGGACCAGAACGTTATTTTTCCGGTTTTGGTTTTGAAAATTTCTTTTGGCACGATGACGTCGAGCACCAGGTCGTCGCGTTTGTCGCGTTGTTCTTCGATCAGGAAGGTTTTAGGCCGAAGTCTTCTACCGTTATCAATAACTTCGAACTCGGTCTTATAATAGTGTTTGCGGTAAGCGGTGAAAAAACCTACAAAACCTTTGGTGCTGGCTTCCAGAACTGAAAAATACTTTCCATGCTCTTCAAAAAAACTCACTTTGGCCGAGGCGGCATTTTCAAACCACAGGAAACTGATGTCGTAGTACAGGGCTTCCCCGGCAAAACGGGTTATTTTTCCTGTCGGGAGGAAGTTGTTGTATTCACCTGTTAAGGGGGTTCCCAGCTTTGATTCCATGGCATGGGTGGAAATGCCGGGCAAAATCAATCCTAAAATGAGCATAAACAGGAGCTGTCGGCGCATTAAATTCATTGATTCAGGACGAAAAATTGAAAAAAATTGTTTTTTTCATAATATTAATTTAATATTATAAAACACTAGATTTTCAACCTATTAGCCCTCTCAGGGCAATTTTATCGTTATGACAGTAGAAACAGTACCTTTATCGCCAGGAGTTGTCGAAGAACCTGAAGGGAAAACCCGTCAGGCTTATCTCCCATTATATAAAATTATAATGTGGGACGATAACGTCACGACCATGGAATTCGTCATCCGGGTTCTGGTCAAGCTGTTTGGTAAAGATTATTCGACCGCAGAAAAGCTCATGTATGAAATTCATCTTCAAGGTGCCGGTCATGTTGCCACCTTACCTCTGGAGCAGGCTGAGTTTAAAGTAGAGCAAGTGCATACTGCCGCCGCGATGGAAGAGTTTCCCTTCACCTGCACCATTGAACCTGTTTGATATTGAACCTGTCTGATTAATGGGTTTCTGTTTTACCCTTTTCTTTTCGGCATCGGAACATAGTCCCTCGCTGGAGAACCCATATATACCTGTCGAGGGCGGCCAATTTTAAACTGTTTGTCTTCCTGAAGTTCCTTCCATTGGGCGATCCAGCCTGGTAGGCGTCCCATCGCGAACATAACCGGAAACATATTGACGGGAATGTTCAGAGCTTTGTATATCAAACCCGAATAGAAATCCACATTTGGATAAAGTTTTTTCTCAACGAAGTAATTGTCTTTGATGGCAATTTCTTCTAACTTTAACGCGATTTCAAGAAGTGGCTCATGAGTCGCTTCTTTACCAAAAATTTTATGGGCTAGTTTCTTAATGATTCTACTGCGCGGATCAAAGTTTTTATAAACTCGATGCCCGAATCCCATCAACCGGAAAGGATCATTGGAGTCTTTGGCTTTTAGGACATACTTATTAACATCTCCCCCATCGTCATGAATGGTTTGTAGCATTTCAATGACGGCCTGATTAGCGCCTCCGTGAAGGGGGCCCCATAATGCATAGATAGCAGAAGAGACGGATGCAAACAGGTTGCACATTGAGCTTCCAACCAAACGGACGGTACTGGTGGAGCAATTCTGCTCATGGTCTGCGTGCAGGATCAATAGAACATCCAGAACCTTGGCGGCATCCTCATCAATTTCATAAGGTTCGCAAGGAAGAGAAAACATCATCTTCAAAAAGTTTGCAGAATAGCTCAGCGTATTATCAGGATATTGAAAAGGCTGACCGATGGATTTTTTATAACTGTATGCCGCGATGGTAGGAAGCTTTGCCATTAACCGGTGTGTGGCAATTTCAACCTCTCTCTCACTTCTGACATCCAGCTCATTTTGGTAAAAGGTTGCCAGAGAGCCGACCACAGTACTGCACACCGCCATTGGATGCGGGTTGTTGGGGAAGCCATCATAGAGATTCTTAATGGATTCATGAACCATTGAGTGATGCACCAAGTGGTACTGAAAGTTGTCCAGTTGTTCAGGGGTTGGGAGCTCACCGTAGATAAGCAAATAAGATGTTTCTATAAATGAGCTTTGCTCGGCGATCTGCTCTATGGGATAACCCCGGTAAAGCAGAATCCCTTTCTCTCCATCCAAATAGGTGATCTGGCTCTGGCATGAGCCAGTGCTCATAAACCCTGGGTCAAAAGTAATGAGTCCTGTTGTATTCCTCAGAGTTGAGATATCTATGGCTTTTTCTCCACAGGTACCTTCTTGAACTGGAAATTCGTAGGTTTTTCCCTGATAGGTGAGCTTGACTGTTTCCGTCATGGTTATCCTCCGGTTAAAATAGGATGCCAAGTGTTGATAGGGTTATTTGCAAAGTTGTTGCTACACTCGTATTATAAGCCCTGTTTATTGGTTTGGCTGGTTTTTTGTTTTTTTTTAGGTGATTTAATGAAGCATAACAAGCTTTTATATCTGATGGTCGCTGGCATTGTTCTGGGGGTTTTTTCTGGATGGATGTACGGCAGTGCGATGTTAGCGGTGGAGTGGATTGGTGAAATGTTTCTGGACGCCTTGAAAATGCTGGTGGTCCCATTAATTATTTCCTCGATGATTGTTGGCATTGCAGGTTTAGGCGATGTCCGAAAGGTAGGAAAGACCGGCTTGATCGCGCTCTTGTATTTCATGCTGACCACCTGCATTGCTGTGGGGATCGGATTGGTGATGGTAAACATCATTCAGCCGGGTGTTGCGGTTGAGATGACAGTTGAACAAGTCCCGGAAAAAGTTGCGGGAAAAGAAGCGGTTGGCATCACAGATATTTTGAAAACTTTTGTGTCGCCAAACCTGGTGCAATCCATGGTGAATATGGACATCCTTCCCCTCATCGTTTTTTCTCTGGTGTTCGGCGGGATTTTAACCACGCTTGGTGAACCGGGAAAACGGGCGATAGACTTTTTTGACACGATCAACACGGCGGTTATGAAGATCGTTCACTTGCTGATGTATTTTGCCCCGCTTGGGGTTTTTGCATTGATTGCGTCCAAACTGGGTGCCGCTGGAGGTGGAGAGCTGTTTTTGGCCGAGTTGGCTAAAGTTGGGAAATATGCCGGAACTGTTATCTCCGCGCTTCTGGTACACGGGCTTGTGGTGTTGCCGATAATCCTTTATGTGACGACCCGACGGAATCCATTAGTTTATTTTAAAAATGTGACGGAAGCACTGACAACGGCTTTTTCAACGGCGAGCAGTTCCGCAACCTTGCCGGTCACCATCGAGTGCGCCGAGGAATATAATAAGGTTTCCAGGAAATCCGCACTTTTTGTCCTGCCTCTTGGCGCTACGGTGAATATGGATGGTACGGCTCTTTATGAATCGGTGGCGGCCTTGTTCATCGCTCAAATGATGGGAATTCATCTGGGGGTCGGCGAGCAGATGATCGTATTTCTTACAGCCACACTGGCGGCTGTTGGTGCCGCAGGAATTCCAGAGGCAGGGCTGGTCACTATGGTGATGGTGCTTCAGTCTGTAGGGCTTCCTTTGGAGGGTATTGGTATGCTTCTTTCAATAGATTGGTTTCTAGATCGATGCCGGACCACCGTTAATGTGTGGGGAGACTCCATAGGTGCTGCTGTGGTAGATACTTTAGAAGAAAAATGGGTCGAGAAAGGAGGGCAGGCGTGATCACATTAGCGTTAGCAGGGCTCATCATAGGAATTCTTTCCTCAGGGTCCGGTTTGGGCGGGGGTTTTCTCGTGGTTCCTCTGCTGATTTTTCTAGGCCGGGAGGCCAAAATGGCGGCGGGTACGGCCTTTGTTTTTATTTTAATGGTTTCGATGTCTTCTATTCTGGCGCATTACAGACTTGGAAATATCGACATTAAGACAGGATTGGTTATGGCCGTGGGGGGTGTTATTGGCGCGCAAATTGGGCCGCACTTATTACAACACCTGCCAGACCAGAATTATAAGCGTATATTTTCAGTACTTCTGGTTGTCACGGCGGTCTGGCTTTTTGCCAGTTCCTTCACGGACTCTAAAGGATAGGTCAGGACTCGTTGGAGGTACCGCGTACCAGCCGGACGGCAAAGGGGCCTTCCCCGAACTTGTTGATCCAACTGGAACGCCCTTTAACCAGACTGAACATCATAGCTCGTTCTCCATTGATGGTGTCAGTCCAGGTGCAATCAGCGCCTTTAGGTTCGAACTCAGGCGGTATATGGATTTCATTGTTTCCAAAATCCCGCTGGCTGAAGCTTTTATCAAAAATGGTTTTAACATCCTCCAGTTTTGGAACCCTCCAATCGTTAAAACCTCCAAAGTTTTCCGCATTTTTATCTTCGGCAAACTTCATCGCTTTCTCCAGGTGAATCCATTTTCCGGTCACTTGTCGTGAATCCTTCTTAAACCAGCTCAGGCCGGTTTGGTTGTCTGTGATGGTGTCATTTCCATTGTCGATGAATCGAGACATGGTGAACCTCTTGAAAATTTAAGATCAATTTAGAGCGATTATAGCAGAGTTCTGTATGGAGATTGAACAGTGAGGAGGGTTTAAGCAAAAAAAAGCCGATAGAACAAAGTTCTATCGGCTTTTTACCTCAGATGAGGTGTGATGCTTTTTTTCTTTACTTGACGTTCTGGTTCATGGTTGCGTGGTCGATTTCGCAATCAGCTTGAGAAACCAAATTTTCTTCCATGTAACCCTTACGGCTAATATTCATGCTCTTGTTGTAATCGTCGTTAGAGTTGTCACCACGACAGTCACCGACAACCAAACCAACAACAACGCCAGTATCTTCTAGCGTTCTCCACTGTTTCCAAGACTGTTCTGTCTGAGAAGATCCGAACTGGAAGTCTCCATTGATAAGGCCTGTATCACTACGAGATTGACCCGCGCCAGAAGACAGATTAACTGCGTTGGTCAAGGCTCTGTCATGTGCGCCCATTTGCATCATGGTCTGGCCGACACCTGTAACACTGGGATGATTACTCTGGTAGTACTGCCCAGGAACCGTCTCGTCAGCGCTGGCACTCAATGCTGTGAAACCTAAAAATGCACTTACTGCTACAAACAAAATTGCTTTCTTCATTACTTCCTCCCCTACAGGATGAAATTGGAATAAAAAACTTCCTAATATTAACGATTTGTATTTTGCCGGGATATAAGGTGAATACTTTTTTTTGCGTAGGCTTTAGGTCTGGATTGTTTGGGCGTCATATCCTACTTGTTTTTATGCGGATAATTAATTGGAAGAGGGATGAGTGTTTTTAATGAAAAAGCGAATTTTATATCTGTGTGTTTAGATTGCTTCTTTGTAGTCTAAATGCTTGGTATCTATTTGTAGGGTGGGTTGGAGGGATCAGCAATCACTTTTTTGTAGTCATGCGTGCTTTCCTGGCAGGACCTGAAAAAACACCAGCGAAAATGGACGGGACCTGTTTTGTTTATTTAATGTGTTTTTTGGTGAAAAAAAACCGAAGAGAGAATGTCTCGTGGGTGACTTGGTATGTTTTCCTGTGTGGGAGGCTTGCTACCTCCATAGGATTGGTGACGATTATCCGGAATTTTGGGAACCTTTTCTATAGCCTATAGGCCGGGGATAAGCAAGATAGGCTGTGGATAGGCAGGTTTGTTTGGAGATTGAGCAGTGAGGAGGGTTAAAGCATAAAAAAGCCGATAGAACAAAGTTCTATCGGCTTTTTACCTCAGATGAGGTGTAATGCTTTTTTATTGCTGGTAAGTCTTGTGGTCGATTTCACAATCAGCCTGAGAAATCAGAGGCTCTTTCATGAAACCATTGCGATTCTGGTTCATCTGCTTGCGGTAGCTATCGTCAGAGTTGTCTCCACGACAGTCGCCGGGTACCAAGCCAACAACAACGCCTGCATCTTCAACCGTTCTCCACTGCTTCCAAGACTGATCGGTCTGAGAAGATCCGAACTGGAAGTCTCCATTGATAACGCCTGTATCACTACGAGACTGACCCGCGCCAGAAGACAGATTAACTGCGTTGGTCAATGCTCTGTCATGCGCGCCCATTTGCATCATGGTCTGGCCGACACCTGTAACACTGGGATGGTTACTCTGGTAATACTGCCCAGGAACCGTCTCGTCAGCACTGGCACTCAATGCTGTGAACCCTACAAATGCACTTACTGCTACAAACAAAATTGCTTTCTTCATTACTTCCTCCCCTACAGGATGAAATTGGAATAAAAACTTCCTAATATTAACGATTTGTATTTTTCGGGGATATAAGGTGAATGCTTTTTTTTGTATAGTCCTTTAGGCTGTTCTTTGCCTTCATTATATCCTACTCGTTTTTTTTGTTAAATGTTTTATCCTTGCGGATAAGGTTGGGTTTTTGTTCTTATGTCTAGGCATTTAGACTAGTACGGCATAGTCTAAATGCCTGGTTTTTGGTTTTCGGGTGGTCAGGGGGTTCACTCTGGTGAGGAAAACTCTATTCCCTGAAAGCCATAGGGCAGATAAAAGGGGTAGGGGATAGAGAAAAAACCTTGAGCAAAGGGTGGGCTGGAGAGCTCAGCAATTACTTTTTTGTAGTCATGGGAGCTTTCCTCGCAGGACCTGAAAAGGCACCAGCGAAAATGGATGGGTCGTTTCTTGTCCCTTTTGAGGATCATGCCGAATATGTCCTTTTCGTTGAAAAAAAACTGAAGGGTGAATGCCTCGTGGTTGACTTGGTATGTTTTCCTAGGTGGGAGGCTTGCTATCTCCATTGGGTTGGGAGCGATTATCCCGGTTTCGGGGTGAGTTTTGAGGGAAACTTTTTCCATGGCCCATAACCTTGGTGGGGATAGGGCTAGTAGTGTAGACAGTAGATATACTGTGAGGATGATTTGTTTTATTGGGAGGTAGCTGTTTTTGTTGACCATAGGGGTAAAGCCAGATTAGTGATGACCCCAAATTCTAATCGAATCAGCAATTAAAATGCAAAAAAAAACCGGTAGGGCTATTTGCCCTACCGGCTTTATCCTCTATGAAGAGGTTTTAATTCTTGAATCTGTATCTGCTTAATGCTTTTTTATTGCTGGTAAGTCTTGTGGACGATTTCACAGTCAGCTTGAGAAACCAGAGGCTCTTTCATGTAGCCATTGCGATTCTGGTTCATCTGCTTGCGGTAGCTGTCATCAGAGTTGTCTCCACGACAGTCGCCAGGCACCAAGCCAACAACAACGCCTGCATCTTCTACTGTTCTCATTTGTTTCCAGCTTTGGTCGGTCTGAGAAGAGCCGAACTGGAAGTCAGTGTTGATAGGTCCCGTGCTGCTGCGAGATTTTCCTGCTCCAGAAGCCAGGTTGACCGCATTGGTCAAAGTTCGGTTATGTGAACCCATTTGCATCATGGTCTGTCCCACACCCATGACGCTGGCATCGCTTTGACCATATTGACCAGGAACTACATCATCGGCCGAAACAATGGAACCCATTGCCATGAATCCTACAAACGCGCTTACTGCTACAAAAAAAATTGCCTTTTTCATTACTTGCCTCCCCAACGGATGATTGGAAATAAAAACTTTTAAACTACACTGCCAAACAAAATTAACTGATTCCTTCCAGTGAAGGAGTCAGCTGATAAACAGATTCTCTGTGTCCTACCCATATCGTCCATATATCCTATTGCTTAAATAGGACTATGTGACAAATTTAAGTCAGAATCTATAACCTTATGGGGCGTTTGTCAATAAAAAATCGGTGCTTACAGAAAACTCGTTAAAATACCCGGTGAAGGAGTTTCGGGCTTACAATTAATCGGGCACTAACTAATTGCAATAAAAGGAGAAATTTGGGGTCGGTGTTTTGATTTCCAGGCCTTGGTAGATAAAAATAATTTTAGCTTTTTCTGATTTAGAAAGCAGGTTTTATAGAATTTTTTGATCTCATGCAAAACTGGATTAATGGTTTTAAACTCGTATAATAAAAAAAGTGCGCAATTCAACGACTAACAACTCAAATTAATTTTTCATGACTTCAAAAAAACTTTTTACATTAGATGAGGCTAACGCCCTTGTTCCGCAGCTGTTGGACTGGGTTCCTGAAATTCAAAAGTTATCGGGTTCTATGAATCGTGATTTTCCTGATATCCTCAATGCTCGAGAAAAGGCGAAGTGGAATGGTGGCAGTGTGGAAGGTGCTGGTTATCTGAATGTGATTTTGAAATATAACCATTTGATTCAGGAGATCGAATCGATTGGATGTGAGATTAAAGGGATTCGCGAGGGTCTGGTAGATTTCCCCTCTATCCGGGAAGGCCGTGAGGTTTATCTTTGCTGGAGAATGCCCGAAAAAGAAATCCGCTTCTGGCATAGCTTGGATGCCGGTTTTTCCGGACGCCAGCCTATTTAGTTTTCTTCGAGCCCTCTGCGAAAATTTTTCTTACTTGCTGAACAATTTTGGAGTTTCCCACCACGGCGGTTCCCTCTTCAATGCTGGCTTTGTTTCCAGAGAAGTTTGCAAATCGGCCACCAGCTTCCTCAACTAGTATTTTGCAAGGGGCGTAGTCCCATATTTTGGCGAGTGGGTCTACCATCACATCCACGACACCACGTATCGCCATTAAGTGACCAAAGGCATCCGGGTAGGTTCTCACGATTCCAGCTTCCTGGTTCAGGCGGTTGTATAAGAAGGTGCATTTTTCACTGCGAAAACAATAATGGTCTGCAACAGCGATAAAACTTCCTTTCAGGCGGGACTGGGGAGAAACTTTGAGAGGTTCTCCATTTACGAAGGCGCCTTTTCCTTTTACGGCCCAGGCGGTTTCTCCCAGGGCGGGTAGTTCAATGATGCCAAGCACGGGTTCCCCCTTGTGCAGAAGGGCTATCATGGAAGCGAAAAGGGGCAGACCTCTAATGAATGATCGGGTACCATCTACAGGGTCAATGGTCCAGACCCATTCTGCATCCTCATTGTGATTGCCGAATTCTTCACCGATGATCCCGTGTTCAGGAAAGTGCCGTGAAATTTTTTTACGCAGAATCTCTTCGGCATTGCGGTCTGCAATGGTAACCGGGCTCTCGTCTGCTTTGAGGTCGATTGAAAACTGTCCACGGTACCACTTTAAAACTTCTGCCTTCGCGGGTTTCATGAAGGATAATGCGGTGTCTTTAACTTCCAGTAAATTCATTGATATAATAACCTTATGGTTAAGAAAACTTCCAGATAAGAAGGTATGGAAAATAACGTTGCTTTAATCACTGTTTAAATTATAATCATCTCTTTGAAAAACTTATCGCTTTATATTCCCGGGATCAAAAAATATGCGTGACAAGAATCTAATGATTGCAATTATAGGCTGTTTTGCGATCACTGTTCTATTTTTGCTGGTCATCATTTGGGAGATTAAAAAATCCATTGACCACGACGAGAGAGTACAACAAATAGCCAAAAAAACCAATAATGTGGAAGTGGCCGACAACCGGGATTTTAGTATTTATGAAACTCTGGTTGGGGAAGATGGACGAGAAATGGTTCTGGTGCCTGAGGGTATTTTCTCACGTGGGTCCGACTCCGGCGGTTTTGACGAAAAACCTATGCAGGAAATTTATCTCGACGCTTTTTATGTGGATAAATTCGAGGTGAGCGTCGAAGCCTATAACAAGTATCGCAAGGCCGCCAAGTATGTAGAACCTTCGGTTCCATTTTTTCAAGGTGACAGTGAGGTCATGAAGGTTCCCAGCCATGCTGTTGTTGGGGTTTCCTGGCACGATGCAGTCAATTACTGTACCTGGGCGGGTAAACGGCTATTGACAGAAGCAGAGTGGGAAAAGGCCGCACGAGGAACTCATGGGTTGAAGTTCCCCTGGGGCAACAAGGTCCTCTCTGATCGCGCAAACTTTGCTGGCACCGGTGATGGCTATGCTTATATGGGGCCAGTAGGGCACTACCCCATGGGCCGAAGTGTTTATGGCGTTTATGATATGGCGGGCAATGTTTCTGAATGGGTTGATGACTTCTATGATCAGTTTTATTATAAGTCTTCACCTA
>Ga0233434_1004793_pt1 | contig 10232 bp, 18 predicted proteins | sample SI_122_August201_4_FD_182738 | JGI IMG/M metagenome (GOLD analysis project Ga0233434, IMG submission 182738) | Seawater microbial communities from Saanich Inlet, British Columbia, Canada - SI_122_August2016_120_MG | ecosystem: Environmental > Aquatic > Marine > Inlet | place: Canada: British...
ATGTGACCCTCGAAAGGATCGTGTCGATGTACTCGGAAGTCTTGCTTCCCGGCCTGATTCCCGGAACATACCCGCCGTGCTTTTTCAAATTGTCTGCCACATCAACCGGGTTGAAAATGACAGCCGTATAAAAATAACAAAAGAAGAATATGGCTCCAACAAAAATCATACTGTAGACGATGGTTCCGGGGGTCAACATTGCCGAAACCGACTGCATCCACGGATGACTGATAAACTGGGCAATGGTCGCCGGAAACATGATGATGGATGAAGCAAAAATCGGCGGGATAACCCCCGATGTATTGACCTTCAAAGGCAAATGCGTTGCCTGACCACCCATCATTTTACGACCTACTACTCGCTTCGCATATTGGATCGGAATCCTGCGTTGGCCTCCTTCTGTAAAAACGATGACTCCAATTACTACGATCATCATCACCAAAAGGAACAACATAACCAGCACTGACATTTCGCCGGTTCCCATCAAGTCCAGGGATTGAAAAATTGCCCCTGGAGTTCCGGCAACGATTCCGGAAAAAATAATCAGGGAAATTCCGTTGCCAATACCTCGTTCGGTAATCTGCTCACCGAGCCACATCAAAAAACAGGTTCCCGCAGTCAGGGTCAGAACCGTCATCATTCGAAACGACCAACCCGGCTCCGGAACAATGAGGCCCCCGCTCGGGCTTTTCATGGCTTCGAGTCCCACAGCGATTCCGGAACCCTGGACCAAACTCAGCACCACCGTTCCATACCGGGTGTACTGGGTAATTTTTTTCTGTCCTTGCTCCCCCTCCTTTTTCAACCTTGCCAGGTAGGGAGAAACAATCGTCATCAACTGCAGGATGATCGATGAACTGATATACGGCATGATGCCCAGCGCGAATATCGTCAATCGGCTCAACGCGCCGCCGGAGAACATATCGAAGAACCCCAGGATGGTGCCTTGAGCCCGGGCAAAAAGTTCTGCCAGCGCTACCGAGTTGATCCCGGGAGTCGGGATATGAGCCCCGATCCGGTAGACAACCAAAAGTCCCAGCGTAAAAAGAATTCGCTTCTTCAGCTCTGGGACACGGAAGATGTTGCCAAAACTATCAGCACCGCTCATTTATAGGTTTACGGCCTTTCCCCCGGATTTTTCAATTTTTGCCTGTGCCGAGCCGCTGAATTTATGTGCGTGAACATTCAACGATTCTTTCAGTTCGCCGCATCCCAGAACTTTTACAGCTCCGGTTTTTTTTATCAGACCCTTCTCCTTCATCACTTCCGGAGTCACAGGATCAGCCCCGGCACAACGGGCCAAGTCGCTCACATTAACGATCTCAAAATGTTTCTTAAAGATATTGGTAAACCCGCGCTTGGGCAATCTTCTTTGAAGCGGCATCTGCCCGCCTTCAAACCAGGGGTGAGGACTTCCACCCGACCGGCACTTCTGCCCCTTCTGACCTTTGCCGGAAGTTTTTCCGGTTCCGGAGCCAATACCACGGCCTACCCGCTTTCTATTTTTTCTGCCCCCGGCAGGTCCCACCAAATTTGATAAATGCAACATTCTTAATCCTCAGTAAAATTCGGGGCCTATTATTTCCCGCGCAGGCGGACACATTCTTTCGCATCACGCAAATCAATCAATCCCTGAATGGTCGCCTTGACCACGTTATGCGGGTTATTGGTGCGCAAACATTTAGTCAAGACATCACGGATTCCAACTGCCTCCAGCACCGCCCGGACAGCACCCCCCGCTATCAAACCAGTACCTTTTGATGCCGGCCTCATCAATACCCGGCCCGCTCCATAAGCACCTATCACCTCATGGGGAATAGAAGAACCTTCCAAGCTCACTGTCACCAGGCTCTTTTTGGCTTTTTCTACACCTTTGCGTATTGCCTCAGGAACTTCGTTTGCCTTGCCCAGACCCCAGCCCACCTTGCCTTCTCGGTTGCCAACCACTACCAGGGCACTGAAACTAAAACGGCGGCCACCTTTCACAACCTTGGCTACACGGTTGATTTTGACAACCTTATCAACAAAATCTGTGGGTTTTTCCTGCTCCCGTTGTCGCAACACTTCCTCCTGCGTAATGAATTAAAATTTAATTCCTTTTTCCCGAACCGCATCGGCCAAAGCCTTGATACGACCGGCATACAGAAATCCGTTTCGGTCATAATGAACTTCCTTGATACCCTTGGCCGCCGCCGCTTCCCCGATCAGTGAGCCGACCAGCGTTGCCGCCTTGAGGTTTCCCCCGGTCTTCATCTGCTCTTTGAAGTTTTTCGACAGCGATGACATCGTCACAAGGGTTCGACCTTCATTGTCATCCACAATTTGTGCGTATATATGTTTGGTACTGCGGAACACCGTCAACCGGGGCCTGCTCTTTTGTTCCTGCACTTTGAGCCTGACCCTGTTTTTTCTTCTCAGTCGAAGCCGTTCCCGTTCAGAAGTTTTCATTAAATTATCCTTTACCTACTGCCGCTTTACCGGCTTTTCTACGAATTCTTTCCGTGGAGTACATGACTCCTTTTCCCTTATAAGGCTCTGGCGGACGAAACCCGCGAATCTCTGCGGCAGTCTGCCCCACCACTTCCTTATTAACCCCTTTTACTACGATCGTATTTTTCTTACCATCCACATCAAACTCAATACCTTCAGGTGCCGGGTAGTCGATCGCATGCGAATGCCCAAGGTTTAAAACCAAGTTCTTTCCCTTGAGAGCCACCTTATAACCCACTCCCACAATATTGAGTTGCTTGGAGTAACCATCTGTAACACCAACAACCATATTATTGATCAAAGTGCGCGTCAGCCCATGAAGAGATCGGTCCAGCCTGCCATCGCTTGGCCGGGTCACTTTCACTTCACCATCCTGAAACTCAATCTTCATGTTGGGATGCAAATCGCGTTGCAACTTCCCCTTAGGCCCTTTAACCGCTACGTTAGACCCATTGACCTTTAATTCCACACCAGAGGGAACTTTGACCGGCTGTTTTCCAATTCGAGACATATCAACACTTCTAATAAATCCAAGTTTCTCCGCCCCAACCTCCGGACTCAAAACCTGGTATCGGTTTCAAAATAAGTTTAACGCTCCCCACAAAAGCGGGTTTTACCAGACGTGACCCAACACTTCCCCACCGACCCCTTTTTCCCTGCATTCATTGTCGGTCATCACCCCCGAAGAGGTAGACAGGATGGCAAGCCCCAGCCCATTAAGAACTTTGGGAATCTCGTCACGCTTAACATAGTTTCGCCGCCCGGGTTTACTGATCCGCTTGATCCCCCGAATCACCGGCTGATCATCCTTGTATTTCAAATATACCCGTATGATGCCCTGCAAGTTATCCTGGTAAACGCGGAAGCTTTTGATATAGCCCTCTTCATGCAATATTTCCACGATACGCGCTTTCATTTTTGAGCCGGGGACATCAACCCGCGGATGCCCAACCATCAACCCGTTTCGAATACGGGTAAATAGGTCAGCGATGGGATCGGTCATCATATCGAAACTAAACTCCAAAAAAAATAATTGTATTAAACTACCAACTCGCCTTGGTAACACCGGGGATCTCACCGCGCAAAGCTCTTTCCCGAAAACAAATCCGGCATATGCCGAACTTCCGGATAAATGCCCGCGGCCTGCCGCAAATGTTACACCGGCTATACTGGCGTACTTTGAATTTCTGTTGTCGCTTCTGCTTGGCGACGAGTGATTTCTTTGCCATATTCCTTTACTTTCTAAGCGGAAGCCCCATATGAGTCAATAAACACCGGCCCTGCTCATCATTTTGAGCCGTAGTGGTAATCGTAATATTCATTCCCTTGACCTTTTCAACTTTATCGAATTCGATTTCGGGAAAAATCAGCTGCTCTTTAAGTCCAATCGTATAGTTACCCCGTCCATCAAATGCCTTGGGAGGCAAACCTCTGAAGTCACGAACTCTGGGGAGTGCGAACGATACCAACCGCTCATAAAACTCATACATCCTGTTCCCTCGCAGAGTTACCTTTAAACCGATGGGCACCCCTTCGCGTAACTTAAAATTGGAAATAGATTTTTTAGCTTTGGTGACAACAGGCAATTGCCCGGTGATCACCTTCAACTGCTCGATTCCAGACTCGATCAATTTGGAGTTCTGCAGTGCTTCCCCTAACCCCATATTGACGGTGATCTTCGTCATCTTGGGAACCTGCATCACATTCCCGATCCCCAACTCCTTCTGGATAGCCGGTTGATGCTTTTCAAAATAGACTTTCTTAAAATTTGGCATATTACACCCTATCCAACACATCGCCGGTTTTCACACAAACGCGGACTCGTTTTCCATCTTCCAATTTCTTCATCTTGGTTCGTACCCCTTTACCCACCTTGTCGCTAACCAACAGAACATTGGAAATATGAACCTTGCCTTCCTTTTCAATAATTCCGGGCTGCCGACTCTTGCCATCACCCTTCATATGGCGTTTAACCATATTGAGCTTTTCGATAGTTACCCTCTGTTCCCCCGGGAAGATGGCAAGCACCTTGCCTTTCTTGCCCTTTTCCTTGCCCGAAATCACCTGGACGATATCATCTTTTTTCAGATGAAGCTTGTAAGGAGCTTTCTTCATTAAAGCACCTCCGGAGCAAGCGAAAGAATTTTCATATAGCGTTTAGCACGCAGTTCGCGGCCAACCGGACCAAAAATACGGGTTCCCACTGGTTCTTTTGTATCTCCGATCAGGACTGCGGCATTATTATCAAACTTGATATAAGTTCCATTTGAGCGACGGATTTCTTTCCGGGTTCTCACCACCACAGCCTTTTTCACTTCACCTTTTTTAATACTGCTTTGCGGATCAACTTCCCTGACCGCAACCACGATGACATCCCCAATCCGGGCATAACGACGACGGGAACCGCCGAGCACCTTGATACACTGAACCACCTTGGCTCCCGAATTGTCTGCCACATCTAAAACCGTTCGCAATTGAATCATGACGCTTTATCTGCCTCCTCACCTTTCTTGATGATTTCGATCAAACGCCAACGCTTGGTTTTACTCAAGGGCCGGGTTTCGCGGATGCTGATGAAATCACCGGGACAGCATTCATTCTTTTCATCGTGGGCGCTGTATTTACGGGTGCTCTTCACCACCTTTTTAAATTTGGGGTGAATGAATTTCCGCTCTACTTTCACGACCACGGTTTTATCCATTTTATTACTCACCACAAGACCCGTCAGGGTTTTTCTCTCAGTCGTTTTCTGCAAAACCTTTTCCTATTCCTGTTTAATATTCGGACCTATCCCCAGACCCGAATTTTATTTATCAGAGCTTGCTTTATTTTCTTCAGCCTGCTTCGAAGAATCTGCATCCGAAGTGCTGTTTTCACGTTGGATGGTTTTCAACCGGGCAATATCCCTTCGAAGACCCCGCAGCCTGCTGGGATTTTCTATTTTTCCTGTAGCCAATTGGAACTTCAGGTTAAATATTTCCTGACCAAAATCGGCTATTTTCTCTTCCCGCTCTTTTTCGGAAAGACCTCTAATTTCTTCAGCTTTCATATTATGTGTATTACTTCTTTAATTAGAATTCTTAACAACAAACCGGGTGGAAACCGACAACTTGTGCGCCGCCAGACGAAACGCCTCTTTGGCAATCTCTTCTGTCACACCCTCCATCTCATAAAGCATTCGGCCCGGCTTGACCACAGCCACCCAGAATTCCGGGTTGCCCTTACCCTTACCCATTCTTGTTTCCAACGGCTTTTTAGACACCGGCTTGTCAGGGAAAATCCTCAACCAGATTTTGCCTCCACGCTTGATATGCCGGGTCATGGCGATACGGGCGGCTTCAATCTGCCGGTTCGTGATACGGCCACACTCCAAGGCCTGCAGACCATAAGTACCAAAATCCACATTACCTCCTCGGTAGGCAACGCCACGCATCCGCCCCTTATGCCGCTTTCTATACTTAACTCTTTTAGGCATCAACATGATGCATTATCTCCAATAAACATTTATGACCTGGCAGGTGAAACCTGCGCTCAAACTGACCCCCATCAGGCGGAAGCTTTTTCTTTTTCGTCCTTAGGCTTTGCAAACTCCTTAACAGGGAGAATATCTCCCTTATAAACCCATACCTTCACGCCAATAATTCCAAAAGTAGTATTGGAGACGGCTGTTCCATAATCGATATCCGCCCTCAAGGTATGCAGAGGAACCCTGCCCTCCCGGTACCATTCGCTACGGGCGATTTCCGCACCACCAAGGCGACCCGATACCCGGATTTTGATTCCTTTAGCCCCGAACCTCAGTGCCGAGATCACACTCTTTTTCATTGCCCGGCGAAACGAAACCCTTTTTTCCAGTTGCAGAGCAATATTCTGCCCGATCAAATTAGCGTCCAACTCAGCACGACGAACCTCTTTGATGTTGAGGTTAACCTGCTTTCCAGACATGACCTTCTGCAATTCCTCTTTCAGCCTGTCCACCTCAAGGCCTTTTTTCCCGATGATGATTCCCGGTCGTGCGGTGTGGATATTAATCCTCACGCGGTTCGCCGAACGCTCGATTTCTACCTTGGAGATTCCCGCATGAGAAAGCGTCTTGAAGATATGCTTTCTCAGAACCATATCCTCGATCAACTGCTCGGAATACCCTTTCTTGGCATACCAGTTAGATATCCAGGTTTTGTTGTATCCCAACCTAAACCCATAAGGGTGAACTTTTTGACCCACGCTTTTATCTCCTTAAGATTCTTTTTCTTCCAGTATCAAAGTGATATGACTGGTCTTCTTTTGAATCATGTTTGACGTTCCTCTTGCTCGCGGCAAATTTCGCTTCCAGGTCACACCTTCATCCACCCGGACATTTTTCACAACCAAATCATCCACATCAAGAACCTTATGGTTCTCTTCTGCATTGGCGATTGCGGATTTCAGCAGTTTCTGAAAAGTTCCCGCCGCGCGCTTTCGGGTAAACGCAAGAATATTGATCGCATCGCTCACGCCTTTTCCGCGAATTAAATCTGCAATCAATCGCGCCTTGCGCGGTGCAGTCCTTGTATGCCTGAGTAAAGCTTTAACTTCCATGATATCCCTGTTAAAAATCTTACTTGGTCACTGCTTTTTTAGTTTTGCCACCGTGCGACCTGAAAGTGCGCGTAGGAGAAAACTCGCCCAACTTATGACCAACCATGTTCTCCGATATAAAAATCGGGAAGAATTTTTTACCATTGTATACAGATATGGTATGGCCGACAAAATCCGGAGTAATGGTGGACCGACGCGACCACGTCTTACACACCCTCTTGTCATTCGTCCGATTCATCTCATCGACTTTTTTCATCAGATGCGAATCGATAAACGGACCTTTTTTTAATGATCGAGCCATGCCAAAACCTCAGTTTACAAATTATTTATGAGAGCCCCTAAAAATCAAAACTTCATGCGCCTGCAATCCGCCGCCCCCACAAACAGGAGATGGCAAACATTGATTCTTAAAGATGCCCTTTATTTTTTCTTTTTACGACTAAGAATAAATTTATTCGATATCTTTTTGACCTTGCGGGTCTTTAATCCCTTGGCACTCTGCCCCCAGGGACTACACGGGTGTCGACCGCCCGAAGACCGGCCTTCTCCACCACCCATAGGATGATCCACCGGGTTCATCGCTACCGCACGAACCCGCGGTCGGATTCCCATCCACCTCACCCGCCCGGCCTTACCAATAGAAACATTTTCATGGTCGGCGTTACCAACGGTTCCAATCGTCGCCCGGCAATTTCTATGAATCAACCGAACTTCTCCCGACTTGAGCTTAAGCGTTACGTAGTCACCCTCTTTAGCCATCAACTGAACCCCGCTTCCGGCACTGCGAGCAATCTGCGCTCCCTTGCCAGGGCGCATCTCTACGTTATGCACCAGAGTTCCCTCTGGAATATCTTTGAGCAGGAGACAATTGCCGGTACGGACTTCCGCCTTCTCACCCGACATCAACACATCCCCCACGCTCAACTTTGCAGGAGCGATGATATAACGCTTCTCTCCATCCGAATAGGACAGGAGGGCAATCCTCGCACTGCGATTCGGGTCGTATTCAATACCAACGACTTTCCCGGGGATACCGTCTTTGCGCCGCTTAAAATCAATAATCCGGTATTGCTTTCGATGTCCACCACCACGCCTTTTGGCAGTGATACGGCCATTACTATTTCGCCCACCTTTTCTCGCAATGGAGACAAGAAGGCTTTTTTCCGGCGTTGACTTTGTGACCTCGTCGAAACCAGAAATAGTCTGGGCTCGGACACCGGGTGATCTGGGCTTTAATTTCCTAATGGGCATTACCGCTTACACTCCCTCAAAAATTTCAATCTTTTCGCCTTCTTTTAACTGGACCATAGCCTTTTTCCAGGTTTTCAATTGGCCCATGCTCTTGCCAAACCGCCTGCGCTTACCGCGCACAACCTGGGTATTGACATGAACAACTTTCACATTAAAAATCTTTTGCACCGCTTCCCGAATCTGAATCTTGTTGGCTGCCGTGTTGACGCGGAACATCACCCAGTTCCCCTCGGTAAGCATGTCGGTACCTTTTTCAGTAACCAGCGGTTTCTCAATAACCTGATACAAGTCCATTAGTTTAACCGCTCCTCAATTTTTTTAAGTGCCTCGGGAGTGCACACAATTTTTTCATGAGCCAGAAGATCAAAAACGTTGAGTCCATCAACCAGCAACACATCTGTCTGAGGCAGGTTACGCACTGCCAGCTGCAGGTTGGCATTTTTCTCCGCAACAATAAAAAGCGTTTTCGCCGGCAGACCAAGACCAGCCAGCAAAGCCGCAGCTTCTTTAGTCTTAGGGTTCTCAAGGTTCAACGAATCAATCACTGTAAAATTCTCACCTTTAAGCCTGTCGGTCAGCACCGCTTTGAGTGCGGTCTTTTTGGACTTTTTAGAAAGCCCGAATGCATAGCTTCTCGGACTGGGACCAAAAACCGTCATCCCGCCCCGCCAAATCGGTGATCGGGTATTCCCCGCTCGAGCACGGCCCGTGCCCTTCTGCCTCCAAGGCTTGGCATTCGAACCATGCAATTCGCCCTTGTTCTGCTTGGTCGCCGCGTTACCACCTCGGCGCGCCGCCAGTTGCATGGTCACATACCTTTGCACCAGTTCCTCACGACACTGGACCTCAAAGACATCCTGGGAAGCCTCTACCGTTCCCACCTTTTTATTTTTACTGTCTACAATATTTAATTCAGGCATAACCGAGATAACTTATTCCTTAAGATTTAAATACACTGACGAGTCCGCCATTGGCTCCAGGGACTGCGCCCTTGAGCAACAACACATTATTTTCCGCATCCACCCGGACGACCTGCAGGTTTTTCGTGTGGACATTCTTGCCGCCCATTCTGCCCGGCATACCCGTGCCTTTCAAAACCCGCCCCGGCCAAGTGTGCATTCCGATAGAACCCGTACCGCGATAACTTTCATGATGACCATGGGAAGCCGGTGCGCCGCCATAATTAAACCGTTTGAAAACCCCGGCAAATCCGCGACCCTTACTGACTCCTACCACCTGCACCTTATCGCCCTCGCTGAAAACATCCACTTTAAGCGGCTTGCCAAGAGCTTCGTCATCCACATCCTGCCCTCTAAACTCTTTGAGAACTCTCGCAGGCTCCACCTTGTGTTTGTCATAAAACCCTTTTAAAGGTTTGTTGGTGTGCTTCGGCTTACGGGTTCCATAGGCCAGCATGAGGGCTTGATAGCCATCTTCTTCCTCGGTCCGCTTCAAAACCGGAACACAACGCTCCACCTGGATTACGGTGACCGGAACACAGTCCCCTTTGTCCGTATAAACCTGGGTCATGCCCACTTTTTTTCCAATTAACACACTCATAGTCTTTTTATGCTAAAGCTTAATTTCAATATCAACGCCCCCCGACAGATCCAGCTTCATCAGCGCATCTACGGTTTGCGGAGTAGGTTCAAGGATTTCAAGGATTCGCTTATGCGTTCGAATCTCGAACTGCTCGCGGGATTTTTTATCCACATGAGGGGAACGCAGAACGGTCCACTTGTTCTTCATAGTAGGCAGGGGAATCGGGCCGACCACCTTGGCACCCGTGCGCCGAGTGGTTTCCACAATTTCACCTACCGAAAGGTCCAGCAGTTTATGGTCGTAAGCCTTAAGCTTGATTTTGATTTTTTGATCGCTCATTATTCTACAATCTCGCCAACAACTCCGGCTCC
>Ga0233434_1004796_pt1 | contig 10225 bp, 9 predicted proteins | sample SI_122_August201_4_FD_182738 | JGI IMG/M metagenome (GOLD analysis project Ga0233434, IMG submission 182738) | Seawater microbial communities from Saanich Inlet, British Columbia, Canada - SI_122_August2016_120_MG | ecosystem: Environmental > Aquatic > Marine > Inlet | place: Canada: British...
TCCCCAGCCCCTCTTCGGAGAAGAGGGGTCCATTGAAACTCCCCCTTCCACGAAGGGGGTTGGGGGGATTTGATTTACCTAGTGGCTGTGAGTCGCTCCAGACTTTTCAATCTCAGCCTTCACCGCATAACTGTTTACTGCCACATACTGTTCACCAACACTCAAACCCTGCAATACTTCCACCTTGTTGCCATCATTTTCTCCAAGCTCCAAAGGCCGTGCTTCCAGTTGAGATCCATATTTGACATAAACCACCGACCAGTCGCGGAAATTTTGGATGGCATCCGGCACCACCACCACAGGAACTTTTCGCTCCCCGAGAACCAGTTCTACCGTTACATAACCACCGGGACGCAAATTTCCCTTCCTATTAGGAATCACTACCCGGCCGGTCACCGTTCGCGTTTTTTCATCAATGATTGAACTGATATAAGACAGTTTTGCCTGCAACGCTCGGGGTCCTTCTTTGAATAACACCTTTTGTCCTAGCCTAACTTTCTTGAGCTCCTTTTCTGGAATGGCAAAATTTACCCATACCTCTGAAAGGTCAGCGAGCAGAAAAATGTCATCATCTTTTTTGACTGCCTCTCCGGTCGTTAGATGTTTCTGGATAACTGTACCATTTAAACTAGCCCGCAGTTCGTATTGGGTAAAATTCTGTTCAACCTGTTCCGGTAAAAGATCCACCTCCTCTGGAGTCAGTCCCAATGCCAACAGTTTTTGATTGGCCGTTTGCAGGTTAAGCTGATCGATCTCAAGAGTTTTTTTCTTTTCCCTGAGAGACCATTCGCCATCGTAGGAAATCTTTTCCCGCAACGCTATATAACGCGCCTCGGCACTTTTGTAATCTTCTAGGGCAATTAAATATTCCGACTCCGATGAGATGCCTTTTTCCAGCAATCCCTTTTCACGAATGTGAATGGACTTTGACAACCTCAATTTTGCAGAAGCAGGAATGAGAAGTTCACGGCTTTTTCCGATCACCAGGTCTTTTAGCTTGAGGTAAATTTCTTCTTGATCCAGATCCTGCTCAAGCAGGTCCAACATGCTCTGAGTGTTTTCGAATACCCGTGTTTCCCGGTCGAGGTCTGCCCGCGCCATGTCGGTCTGCTTGATGCTTGTTAGGTAATCAATCTTCGCCTCTGCCAACTCGCGGCTTTCCAGAATGGCGATGATTTCTCCACGGGAAACCTGATCGCCCAAATCCTTAAATACTTTCTTAACAACTCCATCAACCCTGGGGACAATGTGAACCACTTTTTCTTCGTTGAGCCCAACTTCACCCGGTAAGCGTATCTTGGTCACTAGTTTTCCCTGTCCCGCTTTTTTAAAAACGAGTCCTGCATTTTGAATCGCCTCTGGAGAAAACTCTGCTCGACCTTCTAATTGAGAAAGTTGCCATTGAAACTTTTGACCTTTCCATTCTGCATTGACTGTCATTTCAAAGGAATGCGGTTCAGCGACAACCTGATCCCCTAGCAAATAATCTCCTGCAGGTTTGAACTCAATAGTATCAACCCGGTCCAACCTTTTTAAGACGATGTTTAATCCAACTTCGTTAAGTCTAACCGGTTCACCGGAGGTCACATAGACTCTGAATTGTGGAGGAATACCATCTTCATAAATCTTTACTTCTACTTGAAAACCCTCTTCCGTGAATAGCCAACCCCCATGTTTCCCCCGTTGATCAGAGGGTTCAACCTCTTGATGCAGAGAAAGTTCATCCTGTCCCGGTCTTGGTTTATCCATATTTATAATGCCCCAGGCCAGTACTGCTCCTAGTGCCAGAATCGCGATGGCTGGAAATTTTCCGTTCATGGTCGACTGTCTCATTTCCCAGCTTTTTTGTTTTGAGACGATTGACCAATCCCTGACAGGCGCTTCACATCGGCAACAGCGTTGTGATAATCAGCCAGCGCATCGAGGTATTGGCTTTGGAACTGAAAGAAAGTTTTCTGGCTGTCGAGCACATCTAATAAACCAAATTTTCCAAACCGGTAGCCTTCACTAATAGCATCGAGTGCTTTTGTGGCTCCGGGCAATACTTCCGTCTTGATTGAAATAACTTTTGCATGCGAAAAAGATACTTCACTTTGAGCCTTTAGCAGAGCTTCCTGCATTCTCAATGCTTCCGCTCTTTTTTCTTCCTGGGCTTTGGATAACCGGTGTCGAGCTTTGGCAATGCCGCCCTGGTTACGGTTGAACCAGTTCAATGGAACCGCCATACCAAATACCAATGCGTTATCACCGGTTTGTTCCAACCTACGGTAAGAACCACTGAGTGTAAGATCAGGAACCGCTTTAGAATTCTCCACAGCCAGTTCTGCCTGCCGGTGGGCTAGAGCCGTTGACCATTTTGAAAGTCGCGGGTTAGCAGACAACGCCGCTATCTCCGGCAATACCTTGTCAGGAACCAAAAACAAGTCCCCCTGAGCCGAATCAAACTGGGGTTCAGCTTCTCCCCATAGAACCGACAATTGTCTGCGTGCATTTTTCAGATCTTGCCTGGCCCGCTCTTCTTTCATACGCATATTGGCAAGAGCCACTTTTGCTTTTATTTTTTCTATTGCCGCAACCTTGCCAGCGTTAACTCTCTCGGAGACAGCATTGAAAAACCTTTTTGCCAGTTGTACCCCTTCGATTGTTAAAGAAACCTTTTGCTGAGTTTTTAACACCTGAGTATAAGATTGAGAAACGTGGGTCAATACTTCCAGACGTTGAACTTCATAATCCCATCCGGCAATTTCTTTCGATAAGTTCGCGGAGTTTTTTCGCAAATCACGTTTGTTACCCAACTCCAGTCGCTGGCTCAGTTGAAATGTCGTTTCACTTTGGTCAACACCATTGAAGTTTCCCGAGCCCGCCACGTTCTCCAACTGAACATTCAGATTGGGATTGAAGGTCAGCCCTGCCTGCAGCGTTTCGGCTTCTCGAGCCCGCACTTCATACGAATATGCCTGCAAGTCAGGGTTTTGAAGCAAAACAATCTGCTGGGCCTCAACCAGAGTGATGGCTCCGGTTAACATCCTTTCCTGGTTTTCTACCGCCAATACAACACCCGGCAAGAGCAGAATAGCCGCAAGGGCTATTAATATACGTTTCATTTCATCTTTCTCCCAGCTTGGCACTGGAATGAATGAACATCATCGTTATATTTCTGACAAAGATGATTTTGGCTCAACGAGCACGCAAATCATCACAATCGAAACTATAAAACTGGTGGCACTCTTAATATTTGGTGATTGAAACTACAGAAACAACAAGGGGGGAGCACGTGAAGGATTTGGACTGCTTCTAAAACGTGATGGGAGCGAGACGGTTTCGGAACCTATCGGAACAAAAACCAGAGGATTGGAAAACTCAAAGTGTGAGGAATCCTGTTTAAAGACCAGCCCTTGCTTGAAAGACTTGGAATTCTTGGTCAGGACAAAATATTCAGAATCGTTTTCATCTTCGTCTTCGGAAGAATGCGAATGGTGAAAATGGTCATCGAGATCGTGGTTTGAAAAATGCCCGTTAACAAGATGGGCATAAGCTTCCAGCGTTGCAGAATGGTAGCGTCCCTGATGCTGATGTTCAGTTTCAGGGTGATAATGCATGAAAGGGAGCAGAACAAGCGGAATAATGATCCCTAAAAAGATCAACTTCCACAAACCTGAATTTTTTCTGCTCATTTGAAAAGTCATCGGCAACACGCAGTTATGGCTATCTCTTAGTTATCGGTAAGGATACTTAATACCTTAAACGAAAGCAGTTACCGGATTCAAGTCTAATCGCTAGTTACTCAATACTTTGACCCATTGAAGAATATTTTCACTTATAGATACGTCTGTCTTTGATAGAAAAATTAAAAATATTAAAGAAATTCCCGAAGGTCTGACATATGGAAGATTAAAAAGCGAAGCAGGTTGGGTATTAACCGAATTTAGTTATTGACCCCACAAATCCGATATTCTTGGAGTATTTTGCCGTTTTATCAATACATCGAAGAATCCGGAGAAGCTGTGGGAGGAACCGGAGGGCCTTTCTTACCACAACCAACCTGAGTCCCCATAAAAGCCAGAATCATTAACAAGAGTAAAAAAGTTCTTAGTTTCATATTTAGCACTCTATTTTAGTTTTTTCGTCAATCGGGAAATCTGCGCCTTCACTTGTTTTTTTGCCGTTCCCCCATAAACATTTTTCCGGTCCACCGAGTTCTTTAGGGCAATGTGCTCGGAGACATCTTCCTCGAACCGTTTAGAAATTTTGAGAAGTTCACCCAGCGAAAGGTTGCTCAGGGTTTTTTGTTTATCCAGACAATAGGCAACCGTTTTTCCGGTAATCTCGTGAGCATCACGAAAAGGAACCCCTTTCAACACCAGATAGTCTGCCATGTCGGTGGCCGTTAAAAATCCACTGGCTTCCAGTTCTTCGTCTGTCGGCAATGTGAATTTTGCCGACTTCATCATATCAGCGAAAATCTTCAGGCAGACTTTGATCGTGTCCGCCGAGTCAAACAGAGGTTCTTTGTCTTCCTGCAAATCTTTATTGTAGGCCAGCGGTAACCCTTTCATTAATGTAAGAAGGGATACCAGATTGCCAAAAACGCGACCGGATTTTCCTCGAATCAATTCTGCTGCATCAGGGTTCTTTTTTTGCGGCATGATACTGCTGCCCGTGGTGAAAGCATCGGACAACTCCACAAATCCGAACTCGCTGGAGTTCCAAATGACAAGTTCTTCACAAAACCGGCTGAGGTGCATCATTAATATGGCCGAAACACTACAGAATTCTGCGGCAAAATCTCGATCTGCAACCGCATCCATACTATTGTGAGAAATTTCAGGAAAATTTAAAAGTTTGGCGGTGTACTGCCGGTCAATGGGAAAATTGGTCCCGGCCAATGCTGCTGATCCCAGAGGCATGACATTGATCCTTTTTCGCACATCGAGAAAACGATCTTTGTCCCGAAGCAACATTTCTACATAGGCCAATAGATGATGCGAAAGCAAAACCGGTTGCGCCCTTTGCAAATGCGTGTATCCCGGAATTACCCGGTCGATATTCTTTTTGGCAAGAGCCACTAATGCTTTGCATAATCGGTTGATTTCTTCTACCGCCTCATCCACCTCGTTTCGCAAATACAGACGAATGTCCAGGCAGACCTGGTCGTTGCGACTGCGAGCGGTGTGGAGTTTGCCGGCAGTGGGGCCTACAATTTCACGCAGTCGGCTTTCGATATTCATATGAATATCTTCCAGCTTGTCGCTGAACTCAAATTTACCTTCTTCGCATTCCCGTAAAATCCGCTTCAATCCTTTCTGGATTTTCTGGGACTCCGCCGAAGATATGATTTTACAACGCGCCAACATTTTACAATGCGCGATACTTCCTTCTATGTCACAGGCGTAAAGCCTTTTATCGAAAGAAATGGAAGCCGAGAAGGTTTCCATCAATGCATCGGTCGATTGTTTAAACCGGCCACCCCAAAGTTTTTTCATAAAAATTACCTTCCACTAGCCCGGATATTGCACGAGAAGTTCTAAATCTCCCCAGCCCTTCTTCGGGGAAGAGGGGTCCATTGAAGCTCCCCCTTCCACGAAGGGGGTTGGGGGGATTTGCTTTGTTTGATAATCAAGCAGAGGACGGGGGAATGAAATCCCGTTTTTTAACCCACTTATCTTTTTGCACAATATTAACACGGGTTCCCAAAGGAACCATTTTAGCCAGGAAGTGCAAGTACCACTCCTGAATGTTGGGACAACCAGCACTACCGTTTCGCCAGTCAAAGTTTTTCTTAAAAAATTCGTTGACCTTGCTCGCATTGACACCGTGGATTCCATAACTGCCCGGAACAGCTTTGCCCAATTTTTTCATACCCATCCACCAATGCCCAATTTCATGGTCTTTATGACCAAAAGGTATCGCCCGCACCCTTGTTTTTCCGTCTTTAGTTTCTTTTTTATACCAGGTGGGTTTGTAAGCCTTATTCTTTATTTCATATTCTCCCACTGGAGTTTCTTCCCCGGCTCGCCCGAAAATACTTTCTATTTCCATGATTTCTTGATCATTGTAATAAACTCTCAGGACACCGCTTTCAACAATTCCCAAAAGGTACCAGAGCTGGGGTTTTTTATTGTTGAAGGAAGCCACATCCTTTTTGTTGTACTTCAAGGTCATGGTCTGCCCCGAACGGACATAAGCCGCCCCTTGGTTGTTATAAACCTGTTTGAGAATGTACTTCAGGTTTTCCGTGATCTTGTTATTCAAAATCATCTGCTCAATCTGCATGCTGAGCTCGGCATTGAACTGGCGTGTCTCTTCCAGTTCGACAGAAGCTAAAGTAAGATCCTGCCGTATCTGTTCCACTTCCTCCTTGGAGACCAGACCCACCTTATTCAACCCCTGATACCAGGCGACATCTATTCTTTTCTGGGATTGTGTACCCAGAGCAAATTGATAGATCAGGACACCACTGACAATTAAAATCCCGATAGTGCTAGCCGTCAGTTTGAGAGTCTGTTTAACCTTGTTGGATAAACGATATCTGGCAACTTCAAATTTAACTTTTTTATTTTTTTGTTCCAGAGCGCCAAACGTTGCGTTGGCAAATTTTTCCAGCACACGGCGTTCAAGTCGGGAAAGAGTGGGGGTATGTGCTCGAAGCTTTTCTATAATCCAATACAGGTTTTCACGAGTTTTGCGGTCATAACTCCCATTAGGATCTTTATTACCTATCAAGTTGTATTCGGTAATAGTTAAAACTGTAAGCTTGCTTTTAGAATTCATAAACCCAGCCCGCAGAAACTTAAGGGAGCTCTAGCAAATAGTGATTTTTAGAGACGCCCTTAAGCGCATAGTTTTTCAAAAAGGAGGATACAACTTTGCTAGTTTATCCGGGAACTCTTTAGTATTCAACAAGATAAATTAAGGTCGGGATAAATTTAGCCGGTTTTTCTCTCGGCATCGCCAGACAAGCGGAGAGATCTTGACTGTTTGATGTTCGGCATGGAACAGCGACCATCAAAAATTGCGCCTTTTTCTATAATGAAGCTGGGGGAATGGATGTCGCCTTTGATCTCAGCATCTTTGGTGATTTTTATTTTGTGCGTGGCGCGTATATCACCGAAAACTTTGCCTTTGCACATCACCACTTCTGCGGCAATATTGGCCGCAACTGAGGCTGTTTTATCTATAAGAACTGCCTGAGCAATAATTTGGCCTTCAAATATTCCCGATACCTGCACTTTGCCGGTGTGCGTGATTGTTTCCCGAGTTTCCGTATTTTTTTCCAGGAGGATTCCAAAATTGGCTTTCTGAAAAATGCGGTGCAGTTTTTTCTCTGCCCGGGTACTGTCTTTCTTTTCGCGTTTTAGTTTTTCAATGATGGCATAAAGCTTTTCCCGTGTTTCCTGATTGTAAACACCATTCCATTTTCGAGTTTCCAGAAAAGTGAATTCCGTCGGGGTAAGCACTTTGAGTTTTTGTTTATACATAGGTAATTTCATCCAAGACTGCTGGCAATTCTGTTGAAGCGACTCATCCAGCTACCTTTTCCATTTTTTTGCAAAAATTGAAGAATTTCTTCATTGCTATTAGAAAGTGTGGGGCTAAATTCGTTTTCACTAATAATATTTTCCGCAACCAGATTGATACATTTAGAAAGGGCGCTATCCTTATCATAAAACAAGGTGCCACGGTTGTTAGTTATGTTGATGATTTTGTGATGAGGGACCATTCCAACCAAATGAATCCTGTCCTTGTATTCGTCATATCGGTCCAGAGTATCAAGATATTCTCGCAACTGATCAAGACAGTTGGCAATTTCTTTGGACTGCTGACAGCGGTTAAAAATAATTCCAAATTTTTTATTGGCCAGGGTTTCTGTCACCGCCGCTTCGCCTTTTGAAGCAATCATACGGTTGACATAAGCTTTGTCCAGTCCCGATAAACGCCCCTGCTGATAGTCGTGGTAAAAATCTTCATAATAATCAATGAAAGAATGCAAGGCATCAATACTGCCGTTGACCGCAATATTATTGCTCATGTCAAAAATAAAAAGAACCTGATCAATCGAATTCATCAAAGACGAGAGGTGGTTCACACCCCCTGCCGGCGTATCGAGAATCACATATTTAAACCGTGCTATCAAGTCATTGACAAATTCAAGAAAAAGAAGGAGAAACGCCGGTTCATTAATGCGTTTACGATGATTTCTTTTGCCGAGAATAGGAACCTCGCCACCTAGCAATGAAAATTTAAACTCTTCAATATAATTGATGTATTCATCAGCCGTTGGTCTGGAATTAGCCTCATGCTTTTTGAGGATCTGTTTAAACTGCACCATATCTATTTTTTTCAGGAGCGGTCTGAGAACCCTTATCTGGCCCACCGTGTATATCTGGTTCCTCTCCAAAAACAGTTCGTGCAACTCGTTACCAAAAGGAAACTCAGAAAAATGGAACAAATCCATATTCAAGGTTTTATATAAAGCCAGACCCTTTTGGAGCTGCGGATGGTCTCTTTTAATTTCTTTATCCAGATACGCTTGAAAAATTGTGAGGATGCGGTAAATCGATTGCAAAAAATCTACCTGGTAGGTTTTATTGGCCAGGGTTTCAAATAAATCATAAAAAGTCTTTTGTGGGTGACTCTCAAGAATACTGGAAATGGTAGGAAGCCTGAGGTCGAGATCAAACAAGCACACGCTGTCATGGGTCAGCGATTTTCCCAGCGAACGTGTCAATGCCGCCGCCGTGTTGATGGACAAGGTGGTTTTCCCTATCCCCCCCTTGGGTCCGATAATAGAAATAACTGGCATTTAACTCTTCCTCTTTTTTTTGTCCGCCCCAGCAATCACCACAGTAATCTCACCCTTCCAGTTTCGTGTCAGTGTTGAAAGTTCTTCCAGATTTCCCCGAATTACTTCTTCATACATTTTTGTCAGTTCACGAGTAATAGCCACTTTGCGATCACCAAAAAACCGATAGAGGTCTTGTAGTGTTTTTTCGATGCGATTGGGTGATTCAAATATAACTATAGTGCGTTTTTCATTTGCCAGATTCTCCAACATCGTAGTGCGCCCTTTTTTACGTGGGAGGAATCCTTCAAAAATAAATCGATCCATGGGTAAACCCGAAACAGTTAATGCCGCCAATAGTGCCGATGGACCGGGGATTGAATAAATAGAAATCCCTTCTTCAATAGCAGCGTTCACCAAATGATAATGTGGGTCAGAAATTCCGGGTGTTCCCGCATCTGAAACCAAGGCAAGGTCGTTGCCTTTTTTGAGACGTTCTATAAACTCCCTGGTTTTTTTAATTTTATTAAAACTATTGTAACTGGAAAGAGGTGTTTGAATTTGATACCGGTTCAAAAGTATCTTTGTCCGACGGGTATCTTCAGCAGCAATCAAGGAAACATTACCGAGAGTCTCTATAGCACGATGAGTCACATCGCCCAAGTTGCCAATTGGGGTGCTCACTACAAATAAGTTACCCGTTTCCTCTGAGCCCGGTTGCACAACAGCCATATTGAATATTTAATTTCAGCTTTGAAAAATCAGACCGATTTTCGCTTAACCTTTTTCCGACTGGGAGGAAGATTTCTTTTCCTTTTCGTCAGTTTTTACCAATGGAATAATTTTCGTTTCCTTTCCTGTCATGTCACAAGAACCGTCCACTACCCCGCCCAGCTCAATATACAAAGCTGGAGATTTAATATTACCGACCACCCTGCTGTTTGCATGAATCTCAACTTTTTTCGAAGCCATCAGAGTTCCCTCGACACGCCCCATACAGATGACCGTTCCCGCAGAAATTTCCGCGATAAGATGTCCTGTCTCTCCGATAATCAGCGTATCATCAGTATGAACCTGGCCTTCGAACTTGCCATCAATGCGAACGGTTCCATCAAAAGTCAATGATCCGTTGAAAACCGTATCTTCGCCCATATAGGCTTTTATTTGAGCATCATCTTTTTTCATGTTTTTTTCTCCCCACATGAGAAATCACCTATCCCGCTTTAATTTTATCTTTTTCCAATTAAATTCTGAATGCGCTCCAAATCGTCATCCGAGTAGTAAGTCACCACAAGTTTACCGCCCGTTTTCTTCGGACTGATTTCTACCTTGGTGCCTAATTTGCGCTCCAATTCCTTTTCCAGGTCTCTGATAAAAATATTTTTTTTAGTCGCAGGAGACGCAGATTTTTCCGGTGCCGGTTGTTTTAACCTGTTTACCCGG
>Ga0233434_1004801_pt1 | contig 10217 bp, 7 predicted proteins | sample SI_122_August201_4_FD_182738 | JGI IMG/M metagenome (GOLD analysis project Ga0233434, IMG submission 182738) | Seawater microbial communities from Saanich Inlet, British Columbia, Canada - SI_122_August2016_120_MG | ecosystem: Environmental > Aquatic > Marine > Inlet | place: Canada: British...
AGTCACCTGTTTCTCTGAAGTTAAGTGGTTCTGGGTCGAAGGTACTTCCTTCACCGTCAGCATCACCCATGGTGATGGTGGCAGCGTCAGAGTCCCATTCAATTAAGTCCAAATCATAAGTCTCAGCAGCATCATTGTCCAAATCGAAGTCTGGTTCAATGAGTGTTAAGATCATATCGGATCCGATAATGTATACGGATTTGTCAGATTGTAATACACCGTTTCTTAGATCAAAGGTAGCAGAGTCAGTAACAGTATTGAGATCACCGGAAGCATCAGCTGGATCACTGTATTCTACTTGGAGAATATCTCCTTGTAAGATACAATAAGCACCTGTTGTTGCGTTAATATCAAATCTGTCATTTTGTCTAGTTGTAGTAGCACCGTTTAAGGCTGTCCAAGTGTCTGTGACAGTTGGACATTTACTACTAGCTGGACCGTCTGTGTACCTAATTGTGATATCAGATTCGAATATTCCTGCATCTGGAGCAATTTCTACCATTGGGCCATAATCTATGACATCGGTAAGAGTTGCACCATCAGTGTCGATTGTACCATCTTGTGCGGCTGGACCACCAATGTAGCCAAGTACGACGGCTGTAGAACCTCTAATTACAGAGAGTTTTACAGGGCCAACTGCGGCTGCAGCGGTATCTTGCCCGATGGTATCTTCACCACTTGCGGATACATCGAAATCTGGATCATTAACTCTAACGTGGATATTCAAGTCACCACCAGTAATGAATTCACCAGTTTGGAGACCTTCAGTGGAGCGTGTTGTTCCAGCTGTATTCATTCCACTTGCGTGGATTGGGAATATTGATCTACCTGATGGTGTTTCATTAGCAGTGTCTGCAGTAAAGTCTGATTCAACACCAAATGGTACTGGATAGACAGTTCTGTCAAGACTAATTGATCCTGTATTTGCACGAACTCCTGCGGAGTCGCCAACTTCAATGACTTCACCAGAGGCATCTCTAAAGTCAACATAGTTGACTTCAATATCGAGACCAGTAGAGGTTTCAGCGGTTGCTGTATCACTTCTACACCATTGGTTTGGAATTTGGAAATCTCCATTGAATACACCAGATGCAGCACTAGTTTCAACTAGAGTAAATCCAGTTGCACCAAGTCCAGAATCTGTTGCAGCTGCACCAGTTAAGGTACAGGTTCCAGAAGGAGATGTCCATCTTACGTCATCAAATGTAATATCAAGTAGTCTGCCTAGCTCATCACCATTACTCAATGTGATAGAGAAACCGCCAGTTGTGGCGTTTCCTGTACCAACTGAGTCTTGGTTTTCATCAGAGACAGCAGTTACTACTGTATAGATATCAATAAGATCTACGTCTACGTTAAGGTCTAAGTCTTCAAGTGTAATTACGACAGTGTCAGCAGTTTTATAGTTATTTGAATCGAATGATACAACACCAGAATGACTTGGTGCTTCTTCCTGATCAGCAATTTGTGTTGAGACACCATCTGAACCTAAGTCAAGATAATTGACTCTAGGTGCATCTTCATCAGTTAAATCTTCAATTACGATGAAAGTTGGATCATCTGCAATTGTAGACAAAGAGGTATAGGTAGCTGCATTTAGTATGTTGATCTGGTTAATCATCTTGTATTCCAAAGTTCCAGCAAAGGTGCTGGTGTTATCGCCTGTCTCTTCTAATTCGAGTCTAACAATTTGGTTTGCAACTCTTTCTGAAGCTTCAAAGCCATTATTGGTAAATCCGAATGAAAAGAAGTCGACTACGATTGGGTCTACAGCGTCTGAAGCTTTTACAACGTTTGTGGTATCACCAACATGTTGAATCAAGACACCAACATTGTTGGCATCTGGAGCTAATGTTGTACTGAATAATGCAGCATTAACTGCTGTAGCATTCAATGAATTCAAACTTTGTGCTTTCACACCTTCTGCGACTAAGACTGAACCTACTCCAGCAAATGCGATATCATTACTAATAATGATATCAGTTGTGGAGTTGAGTATGTACACATTAAATGTACCAGAATTGTTGAAGCTTCTAACATCCATGTTAAGTAGGTTTAATCCTCTTAGACCGGATGTAGTTGCATCACTGGTATCACCAATAGTTTTTCTTAATTCGCCCATTGTAGTTTGGAAGTCGATAATTATAGAATTACTTATACCATCACCACTGCTAGTTGCTTGAAGTCTTCCAATATTACTGAAAGATGTTACGTTCAAGTGTGCACCAGCGGCAGTTCCTTTAACAGGAGATGGAGAAAGTGTATCATAGTAGATAGCGAGAGTAGCGTTTGTACCTTCACCGATTGTGAATGGATCACCAGTTACTAATGATGGAATCAATGTAACAGCTGGATTATTCAAATCGAGGTCTTCGTCTGCTCTGCTGTTTTTATTAACATCACCGTCAGTTAAGATAACTGGAATCTCTTCACCAGAGTTCCATTCATCATCAACTGCTTGGATGTCAATTGTTCCGAAGTCAAATCCTACGAGAACTGTTGCTGGTTTTTCATTATAATCAATAGTTGCAGATGTGCCCCTTAGAGCAGTACTTGTAACTAAGACTACAGATACATCGGACTCATCATAAGTACCGAAGACACCAGTATTTGGTCCTTGTTCAGTAATTGTAATTGGTTGTTGGTTAACGCCTAAACCTGCGCCTGCATCGTTAGTGGCAGTACATGTTTGTGCACTTTGTGCAGTAGAACATGTAATTACAGTATCATCATTGTCTTGCAATGTTAATACTGCGGTTCCACTAGATTGTGTATCTGGATTTATTCGAAGTACACCGTTATTTTCAATCATCATAGATGAGAAATTACCTTGTACGTCAATAATTCCATGTAATACACTTGCACCTTTGGTTGAGCCGTTTTCATCGAACACCTGATAATTTGTACTCAAGGAAGATGGATTTGGCTCACCACTATTAGAAGTGGTTGCATTTGTTCCAAATGTCCAAGAATCTTCATCAGTTGGATCGATGTTTAACCATAAGTCTGTGACAGTAACGTGAACTTGTGAATCACGAGGATACACAGCTCTATCTAAACTTGCACTGGCAAATTGATCAACAGTGTCAAAAGTTAGTGTTGTTGATTGAACACCACCACCTTTGTTGTACTGTATGACAACGTTACCAGTTGGGTTTAGAGCATAGAGTTGAATGAAAGGCCATACCTCTGTTCCATTAACACCAATCTGACCATCAGAGTCAGTTGTTGTTAATGTGGTATTGACAGCTTTTGCTTCTCTTACTACGTTATTGACTACACCGGCAGCTAAGCCAGTACCACCACTGTTAGTGATAGCACAAGCAGTTGTTAAGGCTACACCAGTTGTTGTACCGTTTTGACCAGCTAGGGCATTAACACTTGCCAATGGCAAGGCAATTCCTACTGTATCACCAACGTCTACACCAACTGCTGCATTAGTACCTGCTCCGGTTGCACATAGTGTACCGAAATCAAGACTTTGACCTGAAACATTGTTTGCTGCGACAGCATCTGCAATAGATGCTTGTTGTCTATCGGCAAAGTAACCATACCAGTTACCATCTACGGCTTGAACCATTCTCAGGATCTTTCCGTTGACTGTAACGTCTGGTTCACCTTTTGCCTCATCTGTGTCGTCGATATCACTGTCAATTACAACTACTTCAATGACCTGAGGTCCTGACATGTAGTTATCAAACTGTGAGTTTTCTGCGGAAACAAATAGGTTAGCGTTGGCTGCAAATGCTGGTTCCATTCCTGGAATTGCAAATGACATACCACCGGCTAACATAATTGTCATTAATGTAAGACTAGTTATTTTACGTCCTATTTCGTTATTCATGTTATTGATTATTTTCTTAAAAATTAGTATAAAAGCCTAATGGACGAATTGTCCACAAATTGGACGGATCTTGAGATTATTTTATTATATTTGTAAATTTTGTCAAATTTCTATAATATGTATCATAAAAATTACATATATTTATTTCATTTATCAATTGATCCAAGTATTTTTCAGTATTTTAATAGTAATCATGTAATAATTACAGACTAGTCTAAACCTTGATCTCTTTACCTAAGAGTATTTTGTATAGAGATATTGCATCAGATTCATCATTTGAGCCAACAATTACAGCAGAACCTCTTTTCATAAAATTGACAGACAGATCATTTGTTCTCATAGATAATCCCAAGTCACCTAAATTTTCAACAAGGAATCCTTTTTCTTTTGCAATCGCAGTAACATTTGAAACATTAAGATCAAAAGTTTCAGTTGGAGTAATAGAATAAGTTCTCTTACCTCTATTTCTTCCACATAATTCTTCTAAAATTAATTCTTGTTTTTCTTCAACTTTTAATTTCCCAGTTCCACAAATAGGGCATTCTTCAGCTCTGAATGTTCTAGTACTATTAAAATCTAAATTTTCTAAATCAATATGTAATATTCTTTCAGAAAGATTAGGGGTTTTTCCAAGTAATATTTTTACAGTTTCTGCAACTTCAATGGCACCAACAATAGAAAGTATTGGTGGATGAACACCTTCAATACTACATGTAGGCATTGTATCTTCATCTAATTCAGGAAACATACAAAAATAACATGCAGATTTTTTTGGTAAAATAGTAAATGCTTGACCAGATGTACCAACTGCAGCTCCAGTTACAAATGGAATTCCAAATTCTACACAAGCTTTGTTTAATGCATATCTTGCATTAACTGAATCAAGTGCATCAATCACAACATCACACCCTTCAATTACTTCTAATGCAGTATAATCATTTACAGAAACAGCTAAAGATTCAATTTTACAATCAGGATTTAATTTCTGTAATTTTTTTGCAGCTACTTCAACTTTAACTTGACCAACATCAGTTTCATCAAACATCATTTGTCGATGTAAATTAGATAATTCAATTACATCTCTATCAACAATACGTAAAGTTCCAACTCCCATTGTAGCTAATCTAGAGATAATTGGATGTCCTAAACCACCAATTCCAACAACACAAACTTTGGCATTTTTTAATTTTAGTTGCCCACCATATCCTATTTCTTCCAACATAACTTGTCTTGAAAATTTATCAAGTTCTTTTGGAGATAATTCCTCAGAACCGCCAGCAACTGCAGGTAATATGTAAACTTCATCGCCATCATTTAGAGGGGTTTCCATACCATTTGCAAATTTTGCGTTTTTTCCGTTTATGTAAATATTAATCAATGATCGTGGAGTTCCATCACCTTCCAACACTCGACGTTTAAAATCATCACCCATGATATCTGAAATTTTTGCAAATGCATCAATTAGAGAATCAGATGAGATCTCGATTTTCTTTTCCCCACCACTTTGATTTAGTACAGATGGGATTGTAAATGTAATATTTGCCACTAGTTTACTACCGCCGAAATTTCTTTAATGTCTGCCTTCATCACCGTTGGTTTTCGTAAAACTTCCATGATTGATTCAGTTGCCTTTAGACCGTTACCAGTGACATAACATACTACTTTGTCATTTGTATCAATTTTTCCTTGCTCAACCATTTTTTGAAGAACAGAGATAGAAACACCACCTGCTGGTTCTGTAAATATTCCTTCAGTTTGTGCAAGAAGTAAAATAGCATCTAAAATTTCCTTGTTGTTACATTCTTCTGCAAATCCATTATACTGTTGTAAACGCTTTAAAACATATCTTCCGTCTCCTGGATCACCAATTGCCAAACTTTTTGCGACCGTGTCAGGATTTTCAACTGGAATAACTTCTTTACTATTTTTCTTAAATGCATCAACAATAGGTGCACAACCATGTGGTTGTGCTGCAATCATATGCATGTTAGAAACATCATCTAACAATGAAACAGTTTGTAATTCTTCAAATCCTTTACAAATTGCATTAAGCATTGCTCCACTACCTACAGGTATTATTAGTTGATCAGGTACTTGCCAATCAAGTTGTTCTGCTACTTCATATGAAAATGTTTTAGAACCTTCAACATAATGAGAACGCATGTTAATATTTACTATACCAATGCCTTTACTATCACCTATTTGGGCTGCAATTCTATTTGCATCATCATATGTTCCATCAACTGCAATGTAATTAGCACCATACGATAATGCTTGTGTAATCTTTGCCATCTCAATATTACTTGGTGCAAATACATGACATGGTAATCCAGCTTTAGCTGCATGTGCTGCAGTAGCTGATGCTAAATTACCAGTGGATGCACAACCAACAGATGTTAAACCAAATTCTGTTGCTTTAGATATTGCAACACCAGCTGGTCTATCTTTAAATGAGAATGTGGGATTTACAGAATCATTTTTTATGTAAAGATTGTTTAATCCTAATTTTTTTCCTAAATTATCAGCTTTGATAAGAGGAGTCATTCCAGCACCGATACTTACAATATTGGATTTATCTTCTATAGGTAATAATTCAAAATATCTCCAATAGGTATGCTCACGATTTACAAATGTGTCTTTTGTAATAGAAGGGAAATCATATTTTACATCAAGAGGTCCAAAACAATCTTCACATACGTATTTGAAAGCAGTGTCATACTCTTTTTTACATTCTCTGCATTGTAGTGAAGTTCTAGTCAAGATCAGTATATCCTTGAATAATATAGATAAAAAATCCTAATATCAAGTTAAGTAATACTTAATTTCAAGGATTAAAAAATATAGTGAATAATAGTAATCATACGGGGAGAAATAGGAAACACATAATTTTAGAATGTAATAAAAAATCAAATTTTTTAGAATTATAATTAGGAGGAAGGTTTTTAGATATTTTGATAGGAGCAGTCCTATGAACATTATACCCATAATTGGAGTAATTATAATCATCATAGCAACCATAGGTGTTATTTTTACATTTAATCAAGGATCAAATGTTGCAGAAGTTGAAGATACATTTGATAAAGAAATACAGCCAATTGAAATTCCAGAAATCCAAGAAAAATTAGATAAAATTGAAAAAATTGCTAATGAAACAAAATATACACCATTAGAAAGAGAATGGGTTACATCAGGTCCATTTCAAATTGATCGAAGTGAATATGCCGTAGGTGAGAAAATTTTCATCAGAATTGGAGGATTAGAATTAGATATGATTGGACAAATTGCTGTAATGAGACCGTTAAATGCAACTCATCATAAATTATATCTTACAATACCATTTGATGGCTCCGATAAATCAGCATTCAATTATTATCTAGAACCGCAAATTAATTCAAAACGTGCAATTTGTTCTGTAGATGATCTTACAGGGGAATGGTTTTTAGTTTTTAGAGGTACAAACAGTCCAAATATGAGTTTCAAAATTAATGAAAGAGTAGTTCCAGGAACAGACGTTACAACAGTTTGTTAAATCTATTTTTCTAAATTATTATGGAAACAAACTTTCTCACCTGTATGACATGCTGGACCTGATGGTTCAACAAGATAAATAACTGCATCAGAATCACAGTCCACTAAAATTTCTTTTACTTTTTGAGTATTACCTGATTCTTCACCTTTCATCCAAAGTTTATTTCTAGAACGACTCCAAAACCAGGAATTTCCAGTTTTCTTTGTTAATTCAAGTGATTCTTTATTAGAATATGCTAGAGTAAGAATGTCTTTTGTATTTACGTCCTGAACTATAATTGGAATTAAACCTCCACTTTTTTCAAAATCAATATCATCAATAGATTTCTGCATGAACAGAATTCAAGAAGTATCTATTATAATCTTACAGGTATTTTTTTTTCTTTAAGAAATTTCTTTACTCCAGTTACACCATGCGTGTCATAGTGAAAAATGGATGCTGCAAGTGCTGCATCAACATTTGATTTTTGAAAAATATCAACCATATCTTCAGGTTTACCACATCCACCAGATGCAATTACCGGAATAGATAATAATTTAACAATTTTACTAGTCAATAAAACATCATATCCATCCTTTGTACCATCTTTATCAATACTAGTAAGAAGAATCTCACCAGCTCCAAGATTTTCAGCTTTTTTTGCCCATTTAATAACATCAAGTCCTGTTCCTTCCTTTCCACCATAAATGAAAACCTCAAACCAAAATTCCTTGTCATTTTCTGAAAAAATAGTTACATCATCTTTAATTTTATAATTTCTTTTAGCATCAATTGCAACTACAATACATTGTCTACCAAATAATTCCATTAATTCAGTAAGCACCTTAGGATTTTTTATTGCACCTGTATTGATACCAACTTTATCTGCACCATTAAGTAAAATATTTCTTGCATCATCTAATGATTTTACACCACCTCCAACAGTAAATGGAATATCAATAACAGATGCTACATCTCGAACCAAATCCTTTAGGGTTTTTCTTTGTTCATCAGATGCAGTAATATCTAAAAAAATTAATTCATCTGCACCTTCATTACTATATTTTGTAGCAAGTTCTACAGGATCACCTGCATCTTTAATTGATTCAAAATTCAATCCCTTTACAACTCTACCATTTTTCACATCAAGACAAGGAATGATTCGTTTAGTTAGAGTCATGCTATTTTCTTTGTCTCCTCAATAGTTATTTTATTTTCATATAGAGCCTTTCCTAAAATAACTCCAAATGCATTTTTCTCTTTTACATCTTTAACATCATTAACATTAGAAATTCCTCCACTTGCAATAATATTGGTATTATCCAAATTACAGGCTTGTTCTAAATATTCTAAATCAGGACCTTCCATTGTCCCATCTTTACTCACATTAGTTAGTAAGAATTCGGTAAAACCCATTTCTAAAAATTCTTTAATTGAATCAATTAGTTTAATTCCAGTTTTATCTTGCCATCCATGGATTACTATTTCACCATCCATATGATCAACTGAGATAACAATTTTTTCAGAACTTAAAGATAAAAGTAATTTTTTTAACAATTCTTTGTTCTTAAACGCCAAAGTTCCAATTACAATTCTATTTGAAATTTTTATTACATCTAAAATTAAAGATTCATCACGTAGGCCGCCTGCTACTTCAACTGGAATTGTAATTTCTTTTAAAATTTTCTTGATCATTTCAAGATTAGAGCCAATTCCCAATGTAGCATCTAAATCCACAAGATGTAACATATCAGCACCATTTGCTTCCCATTTTTTTGCAATTTTAATAGGGTTATCACTATACACGGTCTTTTGTTTTGGATCACCCTTGTACAATCTAACCACTTGTCCATTCATCAAATCAATTGCTGGAATTACTTTCATTTCTTACACACATCAAGGAAATTTTTTAACATTATTTTTCCAACACTACTTGATTTTTCTGGATGAAACTGAGTTCCAAAAAAGTTTTCATATTCTACTACAGCTGGGACTTTAATGCCATAATCAGATTCTGCAGTAATAATATCATTAGAAACAGGTTTTACTCTATACGAATGTACAAAATAAACCCAAGAACCATTCTCAACCCCTTCTAAAATTTTTCCTGGTTTTTTAATCTCCAAATCATTCCAACCCATATGAGGTACCTTCATTGAATCAGGCAATACAATTACTTCTCCATCCATTATACCAAGACCTTTCTCCTTTCCTTCTTCACTTTTTTCAAAAAACATTTCCATTCCAAGACAAATTCCAAGAACGGGTGTGTTATCAACATAATCTTTGAATTGAGTTTTAGAAAAATTTACAATACTATGAATTGCAGGATCAAAATTTCCAACACCTGGAAGTAACACTCCAGAATAATCATTAGGTTTATCAAAATTAGAAATCACATCAACTGTAGCACCTACTTTTTCAAGAGAATTTTTTAAGCTGAAAATATTTCCAGCACCATAATCAAAAATTGCAACACTTACCATTACATTGAACCTTTTGTACTTGGAATTCCTTTTTGTTTTTTATCTAATGTAGAGGCATTTCTAAATGCAACAGCAAGTGATTTTATTGCAGATTCTACTTTATGGTGATCATTTTCTCCATACTTTACAGTAAGGTGAATACAGCTATTCAAATTTTGCAGTAAGGATTGAAAAAAATGCTCCAGATCTTCTTTGGAGATATTTTCAATTTTACTTCGTTTAATTGATAAAGTTAACTTCCAAAATGGTCGCTTTACCAAATCAATAGATGCTTCTGCTAATGATTCATCCATAGGTACTGATGCATAGCTAAATCTTGTTATTCCACGTCTTGAGCTAAGAGCTTTGTCAATTGTTTGGCCAATTGTAATTGCAGTGT